>Ga0334888_1000951_pt1 | contig 41468 bp, 40 predicted proteins | sample GraSluR1_MG_FD_207227 | JGI IMG/M metagenome (GOLD analysis project Ga0334888, IMG submission 207227) | Sludge microbial communities from methane-producing bioreactor in Wageningen University, Netherlands - Granular Sludge_3_08-R1 | ecosystem: Engineered > Bioreactor > Anaerobic > Unclassified ...
GAATCGCGGCGCTGGCCGGCTCGCGGACCGTCGCGACGCTGCTGCCGGGCACCGTGTTTTCGCTCGGGCTCAACCACTACGCGCCGGCCCGGCGCCTGATCGACGCCGGCTGCGCCGTCGCCCTGGCTACGGATTTCAATCCCGGCAGTAGTCCGCTCGCCTCGTTACCCCTGATTCAGTCGATCGCCTGCAGCCAGATGAAGCTGAGTCCCGCGGAAGCGTTGGTCGCCTCGACCTTGAACGCGGCGTGGTCGCTTGGGCTGGCCGGCGAGGTCGGCTCGCTGGCGCCGGGCAAGGCCGCGGATTTCCTGATCCTGCGCGGCGACGATTTCCGGTTGGTTCCTTACTACGGCGGCGTGGATATGGTGGCCGCCGTATTCTGGGGCGGCCGCCGGGTCGCCTGACCCGCCGCATCGCCGGCGTTGCCGCGTTCCGCGCCCGGTCAGCGCCGGACCGCCGCCGCGCCGTATTTTCTGCTCAATCCCGGCTGCTTTTGAACGAACATACCGGACGAGGCGTTCGCGTCAGACGACCAGCGGGCTCACGAGCCAACCCGTCTGTGGAAACACCCAGGGAGCTGCTCTTTGTCCTCGAAACTTCGCAAGCTCAAGCAGCAAGCCTTCGAAGCCGGCCGCAAGCGGGATTGGGCCGGCGCGGCGGAGGTCTATGCGCAGATTCTCGAGCAGGACAAGAACAATCCGTCGCTGCAGAACGAGTACGGCGACGTCTGCCTGAAGGCGGGGGACACCACGAAAGCGCTCCGCCAGTTCCTGTCCGCGGCTGCGAAATACCGGCAGACCGGATTGCTGAGCAATGCCCAGGCGGTCTACAAGAAGGTTCTGCGCCACGAGCCGAATAATCTGAACGCCAACTGGTTCCTCGCCGAGATCAGGTCGGCCCAGGGGCTGATCGCCGACGGTGTCCAACACACGATGACGTTCCTTGCCGCCGCTGAGGAAGTCTCCGGGGAGATCAAGGAGATCTTCCTGAAACGCTGCCTCGAACTGTTCACCTTGTACCCAGAGAGCGATCAGGTGCTGGAGCGGGTCGAGCGGATCTTTCGTCTCTGGCGAATGCCGCTGGAGATGGCGCGGGCCGGCTGCCTGCGTGCCTGCTTGCTCTACAATGCGGGCCACGTCGACGAAGCGGCCGCGGCCGTCGCGCAATGCGTTGCTTCTGCGCCCGAGGTCGTCAACTACGCCGAGCACGCCCGCTGGCTGGAGACCTGTGGCAAGCGGGTGCAACCGGCCGGCTACGCCGACGTCAACAGCATCCGACTCGGCGATGAGATCGCGCTGCAAGCTCCGGCTGAGCCGGGCGCGGAGCCGCCCTCGCCGGCTGCGCCGGCGACGGAGAGCGCGCCCGCGAACGCCGACGCGTCGTTCGACATCGCAAGCGAAACGCCGGCGCCTGCCCCGCTGGCGTCTGCGGACGCCGGCGGCGACGAAGAGCTCGAACATGACGCCGAACTGGAGAAGGACGACGAGGGCTGCATCAGCATCGACCTGGAACCCGACACGAGTTTCGCCGAATTGATCGAGGCGGCCACGACGGCGAATACCGCCGCGGCCGCACCGCACGCGGGAGTGACGGCGGCGCCGCCGCCGGCTGAACCGGCCCCGGCACCGGCGCGTGGGATCAACCTTTTGGACGAGATTCTCGCCGAGGAGGGCGATGACATCCTGCGCAGCAGCGCCACGGAGCAAGTCTCGACCATCGCCAGCGAGATCGGCCGGAACCTCGGCGACGACGCTGCCGCCGATCCGGAGCAGCAGTACCAGCAAGGGTTGGTCTACCTGGAACTCGGCCTGCACGATCAGGCCGTCCTCGCCTTCGCCCTGGCTGCTCGCGACGACCGCTACAAGCTGCAGGCTCGGGAGATGTGGGGGATCGCCCTGCACCGCGACGGCAAGCATGAAGAGGCACTCGACGTTCTGCGCGACGGATTGGCCGACGGCCAGGCGACCGGTCGCCGCGCGCTCGGTCTGCACTATCACGCGGGACGCATCCTGGAGGTCCTGGGCCGCGACGACGAAGCCCAGGCCCATTACCGGGAAGTCCACGCCAGCGATGCCGGGTTCGCCGACGTCGTGCAGCGCCTGCGCACTCCCGTCGCCTGATCGCACCGATCGTATTCGGTGGAACACCCGCCGCCGCGGCATTGTTGCAGCGGCCAACGCAAGCGACGGTTTCCCGTGCTTGCCTGAACGTCGCTGATTCTCTAACCTGCGGCCATGCGTTCTGCCACGATCGACAAGGATTTCCTGCGTCTGCGACACGCGGCGTTGCTGGGGCTGTTCACCGGCAGCGGCGTCGGGTTCGGCTATTTATTGGCGGGCGTGCCAGGCGTGGAACTGATGACACTGAACGCGGCGTTGGCCGGTGTGGCGCTTGGCGCCATCGGCGGCGCCACCGTCGGCGGTCTGTCGGCCGCCATGTATTCGCTGGCCAGCCCGTTCGGGCCGCCGGTGCCGCTGCTGCTCGCCGCGCAGGCGTGCGCGCTCGCCAGCGCGGGCGCCCTCGGCGCCGCCGTGGCGCCGGTGTTGCGCCGGTCGCGGCCGCCGGCGGCCGCCGGCCTTGCCGCGTGCGCAGGCCTTGTGGCGGCCGTCTGGCTCGATCTGCTGACCAATCTCGCGGCGGCGGTGGCCGTGAACCTACCGCTCGTGGCAACGCTGCTGGCGGGTCTGCCGGTGGCCGTCTTGCATGCCGGGACGACCGCCGCGGGATTCGCCGCGCTGCTGCCCCTGCTCGCCCGCCGGCTGCGCGGGCTGCAACGGCGTGGTCCGCGGGTGGCGGTGTTGACGATTCTTGGCGGCCTGCTGGCCGGCGCGCCGGCGCCGGTGTTGGGATCGGTGGTGGATCTCCCGCCTGCAGGCGCCTTAGCGGCGGCGGATACGCTGCAGACAGCTCCCCAGGATACACTGCCGATCCCGCCGTCGCGAGCTAGCCGGGCCGAATCCGGCGCCGCCGCTGCCGACAGCTCCGGCCGCCCTACGGTCGCGGCGCCGAGCCCGGCCCGGCCGCCGGCATCCATCCGGCCGCCGCTGGTCAACAACTGGCAGCGGCCGTTGTGGCAGCCCTTTGCCGGCTCGGTGCGCTCGGAGTTGCAGCGGAATTCGCCGTGGCTGCCGGTCGCCGACGGCGGGCTGGGCTCCGCGGTCTACTATTTCGGCGAACCGGGTACGGCCGCAGGTCCGCGGTGGACCCGCGACGGCGTGCCGCTCGGCGTCGGGCATCGCTTCCTAGACGATCCGGAGGCGCTGATCGGCGTCGGTTGTGCGCTGAATACGCTCGGCTTCGGTTGGAATGCCTCCGGCGGCATGAACGGTGCCGTGGACCTGAGTCCGCTCGATCCGGCTCCGGATCGAGATCTGGTCGATACCCGCTGGTGGAAGGGTCGGCATGAAACGTATTTACGCGACGTGAACTTCCTCACGGCGGCGGCGCCGTGGCGGCTGCAGTTCGCCTTCGGTGAACTGCTGGACAACGAGGGCTACGATTTCCGTGTCCCGGGGGAAACGCGCTACACGCAGTTCGATGTGCCGGAACAGACGACGTTCCCGGGCCACGCGAAGGTGCGAGCGGGACGCGGTACCGTCACGCGCGATCTGGGCGAAGCAGGCAGTCTGACCTGGAGTTTCGAACAAGCGCGAAAACTGAAATCGGCGCTGCCCGCTTATGGGCTGGAGCACCATGATCTGTGGACGAAGCGCGCGGTCGTAGACTGGCGTCTGATAGCAGGCGGTCGCTCGTCGCGCCTGGCCCTCTGGTGGGTCAACAGCGACGCGGACTGGGATCGACGCCGCAGCACGTACCGCAAACAGGAAGCGAGTGCGACCGGTCTGCTGGGCGCCTGGGGCGACGCCGCGGCCAGCGGCCGGCTGGAGATCGCCTGGCACCGTTGGGCGCTGTTCGACAGCGGCGCTGATCCTGCCTGGGCGCAGGCCGATACGCTGGCGGTGCATGCCCGAGGAGCCGAGACAAGGTTCGCCGCCACGCGTGTCTGGACGCTGGCCGGTGCGGTCATGACGGCGCGCGCCGGGGCGTGGTGGGACGACACCAGCGGCGAAGCGCTCTTGCCCGGCGCACCGCACCCGGGGTTCGAGGTCCAGGTGACGCCGGCCGGCGAGGGCGCGCCGTGGTTGCTCTCGGTCGCGCGCGGCGGCCGGGCGCCGCGCAGCGACGAGTTGGCGACAGCCTGGCGCAGCGTTGTCCCCGGCGGGCGACGGTCCGTCGCCTTGCCAAACCCGGCACTGCAGCGGGAACGCGAATGGCGGGCGGCGGCTGCGGTGCGCCCGCGATTGGCGGGCTTTGATCTTGCGCTGGAGGTCGCGCGACGCCGGCTGCGCAATGGCATCGGCTGGCAGCCTCTCGCCGGGAGCGCCGCGACGGGTCGCTGGCAAAACGGCGTCGAACTCGACGCGACGACCGTACGCGCCGGACTGGCGCGGCAGGGACGGTTCTGGGGATGGCTGCGGATCAGCGCCGATATCGGGTGGCACACCTGGACGCGGCACGACGAATTGCGGATCGCCCTGCCGCCGCAGACCGACTGGCGGGTCGCGGCTCTTTGGGAAAACCACTTCTTTCGCGAGGACGGCATTCTCCAACTGGGCTGGTACCTGCATCAACGCGGCGCGATGGACGATCCCTGGTTCCTTGCCGACAGCGTCGCGGTGCCGGCCGCAACGAGCCTGGACATGGTTGCCAGCTTTCGATTGCTCGGTGCCGATCTGGGCGTCGAACTGCTGAACCTCACGGGCGCCGGTGCCCGGCTTTCGGCCGGCGCCGTGGCGCCCGGCAGCGAATTGCGCTGGCGCCTCCACTGGGTCTTCCACTACTGAACGCGCGCATACGGCGATGAGCCGCCGCGAGGCGCTCGGATGCCTGTTGCTGTTGACGGTCCTTGCGACAGGACGCCTGGTGCGGCAACTGGTGCTGCTGGATCCCGCCGGGGGCTGGCGGGATCCCGGCTGGTTGGCAGCGTACCTCCCCGAAGCCGCCGCGCCGCCCGTCGCGGCGTTCGCGCCGGCGTTGCCGGCGCCGGACGCGGCGCCCCTCCTTATCGATCCGAATACCTGTCCTGCCGACTCCCTTTGCCTGTTGCCCGGCATCGGGCCCGCCCTGGCGGAACGCCTGCTCGCGGCTCGGGCTGCCGGCGTGCATTTTGCCCGCGCACGCGACCTGCAAGCCGTCCGCGGCATCGGACCGCGGACCATCGAGCGACTGGCGCCGTATCTCGTTTTCGTAAATCGAGATAGCGCCAGCGAGGACAACAAGCAAACAGCAAGGTCCCAAGCGCCGGCTGACGATCCGGCGGGCAATTGTCCTTAAAGAGCCGCTCCTGCCGACCGATACAGCAGTGGATGTTGCGACATGACGGGCCCGTCCCGTTCCACGCCTGCCCACCTGCCGCATCGCCCTGCGGTGTTACGGCAGTGGAGAAGTAGTCCATGAATTCTGGCAGTGCTGTTGTCGTCAGGGACAAGATCGCAGCTCGGTTGCTCGAGGCCGCCGTCATCACGACGGCGCAGATCGAGCAGGCCAAAGAGATGCAGAAAGCCGAGGGCGGTTCCCTCGGCCTCGCGTTGATGCGTCTCGGTGCCGTTGACGAGAAGATCTACACGGAGTTCCTCGGCAAGGTCTACAACCTGCCGGTCGTGGACCTCGACCAGACTCAGATCGCGAGCGAGTGCATTGACCTGATTCCGGCCGACGTCGCTACCAAGTTCCAGGTCCTGCCGCTCGAGCGGCGCGGGCGCGTCTTGACTGTGGCGATGGCCAACCCGTCGAATATCTTCGCGATCGACGACATCAAGTTCATCACGAGCCTCGACGTGCAGCCAGTCGTCTGCAGCGAGGTCGCGATCAAACGCGCGATAGACAAATACTACGCGCCGACCGATTCGCTGGCCTCGATCATGGAGGGCATCGAGGACGACATCGAGGTCGTCGAGGAGCAGGAAGTCGACGAGGCCGGCGGCGGCGAGGAACAGAACGCGCCGGTGGTCAAGCTCGTCAACACCTTGTTGGCCGAGGCCGTGAAGCTGGGCGCCAGCGACATCCATATCGAACCCTACGAGAAACACATGCGGGTGCGCTATCGCGTCGACGGCATCCTGCAGGAAGTGATGGAGCCGCCGATCAAGCTGCGGGCGGCGATCACCAGCCGCCTGAAGATCATGGCCGAACTGGATATCGCCGAGCGGCGCATTCCGCAGGACGGGCGCATCAAACTGAAGGTCGGCAGCAAGAAGATCGATCTGCGCGTCTCGACCCTGCCGTGCATCTTCGGCGAGAAAGTCGTGATGCGTATCCTCGACAAGGGCAACCTGACCCTCGACCTGGCCAACTTCGGCATGGAGGAGTTCGGGCTCAAACACGTCTACGCCAACGTGGCCAAGCCGTACGGCATGGTTCTGGTAACCGGCCCCACAGGTTCGGGCAAGACGACGACGTTGTATTCCTGCCTCTCGCGCGTCAACCAGATCGACGTCAACATCATGACGGCCGAAGACCCGGTGGAGTACAACCTCGACGGCATCAATCAGGTGCAGGTGCGCGACGAGGTGGGGTTGACATTCGCGGCCGCGCTCAAAGCGTTCCTGCGGCAAGACCCGAACATCGTCATGGTCGGCGAGATCCGCGACTTGGAGACGGGGTCGATTGCGGTCAAGGCGGCGCTGACGGGCCACCTCGTGTTCTCGACGCTGCATACGAACGACGCCCCGGCCACGATCAACCGTATGATCGACATGGGGATCGAGCCGTTCCTCGTCGCGTCTTCGACGAACCTGATCATGGCGCAACGCCTCGTCCGCCGCATCTGCAAGAACTGCAAGCATCCGGAAGCCGTGCCGCCGGAGGCCCTGGCCGACCTCGGACTGCCGCCGCAGACCGAAGTCTTCCGCGGCAAAGGCTGCGAGAAATGCAACGGTAGCGGCTATGCCGGGCGCCAGGGACTCTACGAGGTCATGCCGATCACGCCGGCGTTGCGCGAGTTGATCCTGGACCGCGCCAGCACGAGCGAGATTCGCAAGCAAGCCCAGAAGGAAGGCATGCTCACACTGCGCCAGGACGGTCTCGTCAAGATCCAGAAGGGCGTCACCACCATCGAGGAAGTCCTGCGCGAAACGACTGTGCAGGATTAGGAGGCAAAATCTTGGTCGGCATGCGCGAATTGCTCGAGGAAATGGTGGCCCGCGGGGCCAGCGACCTGCATCTGACTGCCGGGCTGGCGCCGCAGTACCGCATCGACGGTCTGGTCGGCAGCGGTCCCTTCGACGTGCTGACTGGCGAAGACACGCGCCGGTTGGCATACAGCATTCTCAACGAAGAACAAAAGAAGCGTTTCGAGAACGAAAAGGAATTAGACCTTTCCTTCGGCGTCCAGGGAATCAGCCGTTTTCGCGCGAATGTGTTCATGCAGCGCGGCGTCACCAGCATGGCGATCCGTCAGATTCCCTACACCATCCTCGGCTTCGAAGACCTGGGGCTGCCGCAGGTCTGCCGCGAACTGATCCAACGCACGCAGGGCTTGATTCTGGTCACGGGCCCCACGGGCAGCGGCAAGAGCACGACGCTGGCGACCATGGTCGACACGATCAACCAGGCGCGCGGCGGCCATATCATCACGATCGAGGATCCGATCGAGTATGTGCATCAGCACAAGAAGTGTATCGTCAACCAGCGCGAGGTGAACAACGACACCAAGAGCTTCGCGCAGGCGCTGAAGTACGTGCTACGCCAAGACCCCGACGTCATCCTCATCGGTGAGATGCGCGACCGCGAGACGATCGGCGCCGCGCTCACGATCGCCGAGACGGGCCATTTGGCGTTGGCGACGCTGCATACCAACAGCACGTTCGAATCGATCAACCGCATCATCGACGTCTTCCCGCCGGAACAACAGAACCAGGTGCGGTCGCAATTGAGCTTCTGCCTGGCCGGCGTGATCACGCAGCAGTTGATCCCGCGCGCGAAGGGGCAGGGGCGCGTGCTGTGCCTCGAGATCATGGTCTGCACCGCGGCGATCAAGGCGATGATTCGCGACAACAAGACCCACCAGATCTACGGCTTGATGCAGGCGGGTCACAAATACGGCATGCAGACAATGAACCAGTCGCTTTGCCAGGCGGTCGAGAACCGCTGGATCTCGCTGGAAACCGCCCTGGGCCGCAGTAGTGATCAGCAAGAACTACGGCAGATGCTGGGCGAAACTGTCGGCGCGAAATCTTAACGCGCCGCAAGGAGGAACCGTGGCTGCCACGACCACCTATATCTGGAAGGGCAAGACGGCCAAGGGCGATGTCATTGCCGGCGAGTACAAGGCCAACGATCGCCGCGAGGTGGCGGAGTATCTGCGCAAGCGCCGCGTGGTCATTCAGTCGGTGCGCAAGAAGCCAACGGAGATCAAACTTCCTTTCGGCGGTAAAAAGGGAGTCAGCGTCAAGGATCTCTGCGTCTTCACGCGGCAATTCGCGACGATGATCAACGCCGGCTTGCCGTTGGTACAGTGCCTCGAGGTGCTCGGGCGCCAGCAGCCCAAGCCCACGTTCAAGCAGGCGATCCAGCAGGTGATGATCGATGTCGAAGGCGGCCAGACGCTGTCTGAGAGCCTGGGTAAGCAGAAACACATCTATGGCGACCTGTACGTGAACATGATCGCCGCCGGCGAGACCGGCGGTATCCTGGACACGATCCTGCAGCGTTTGGCGATCTTCCTCGAGAAGAACGACGCGCTGCAGCGTAAGGTCAAAGGTGCGTTGACCTATCCGGCCATCGTGCTCTTCGTGGCCCTCGGCGCCTGCATCTTCATGCTCATGGGTGTGATTCCCGTCTTCGCCAAAATGTTCTCTGATTTCGGCGGCGAACTCCCGGGCCCGACGCGCCTGGTCATGAATCTGTCCGATTTCCTGCGCACGCAATGGTACATGCTGGCGGCCGGCGTCGCCGCGGCGGTGTTCGGTTTCAAGCGCCTGCGCAAGTCGAAATGGGGCGAGCTGGTCACGGACAGGCTCTTCTTGCGGGTCCCGATCCTCGGCACGGTCCTGCTCAAGGGTGCAGTCTCGCGCTTCACCCGCACGCTCGGCACCCTGATCGGTTCGGGTGTGCCGATCCTGCAAGGACTAGAGATCACGGCGCGTACTGCCGGCAACCGCGTCATCCAGAACGCAATCGAAAACACGAGCGTCTCGATCAGCCAGGGCGACACCATCGCCGAGCCGCTGAAGCAGAGCGGCGTGTTCCCGCCGATGGTCGTGCAGATGATCAGCATCGGCGAATCGACTGGTGCGCTCGACGAGATGCTGGCCAAGATCGCCGACTTCTACGACGACGAAGTGGATGCGGCGGTCGACGCGCTGACGGCGGCGATCGAACCGCTGATGATCGTCCTGATGGGTACCATGGTCGGCGGCATGCTCGTGGCCATGTACCTGCCCATGTTCAAGATGGCGAACGTGGTTGGAGGTTGACGGCGATGGCGGCTGCCGCCGGCATTCGATCCGAAGACGGCGTCCTCGTGCCGCGCACGCTGACGGCGATCCTGTTGACCGGCTGCGGGCTGTTGGCGGTGGTCGACGGCAAGGAGCCGGTGTCGACCCCGCTGCTCGCGATCGGGCTCGGCTGGCTCTGGGCGACGTTGGCCGTGACGGCGCTGGCGCCGTGGCGCTGGTTCGATCACCGCGGCGTCGTCCTGCTGCAGATCACCATGGAACTGGGCGCTGTCGGTTGCGTCGTCGGGGCGCTGCCGGGGGCTCCCGGGCTGTCTGTGTTCTTTCTCGGACCCGTCGCCGTCGCCGCGGTGCGCCTCGGCCGCGAAGGCGCATCGGCGGCTGCGGCGCTGGCGGCGCTCGTGTTGCTGCTGCCGGCCTTGTTGCAAGGTGGCGCGCCGGCGCCGGTCCCGGCGGCCACCGGGCTCGGCGCGGTTCTTCTACTTAGCTCCGGCTTACTGGCGGGCGAATTGGTGCGCCTGGCGGCCCGGCGGCGAAGCGATGGCGAATGCGCGAGCCGGTGTGCGCGTCAGGCCGATCGCGAGATGCGCCTGATCCTCGACAACCTTGGCAGCGGGTTTCTGACGGTCGATGCCGCCGGCCGCGTGACCCGCCTGAATCCGCAAGCGCGAGCGCTGCTGGGCTTGGCGGGCGGCGAGTACGAGCAACAACGCTTGGCGGACCTGCTCGCCGACGGCGGCGCCGAACTGGCGGATCTCATCCTGCAGGTGCTGGCGACCGGCCGGCCGTGCAAGCGTTGTGAGGTCACGATTGCGCGGCAGGGCGTGGTCGTACCGCTCGGATTGAGCGCGGATGTCGTCGCGGGGGAGGACGGGACGCTCGAAGGGGCGGTCGTGGTCTTCACCGATCTGACCGAAGTCCGGCGCCTTCAGGCTCAACTGCGACGCTCCGACCGCTTGGCCGGCGTCGGCGAACTCGCGGCGAGCATCGCGCACGAGCTGCGCAATCCTTTGGCGAGCATCCGCGGCAGCGTCGAGCTGCTCGCCAGCGACCTCGAGGTCGACGGGCATCAGGCGCAGCTGCTGCAGCTGATCCTGCGAGAGAGCGGCCGCCTCAATACCATCATCACCGATTTTCTCGCGTTCGCCCGCATGCGCCCCGCACAATTGCGGGCGCTCGATCTGGATGGATTCCTGGAACAGGTCGTCCTGCAGTTGCGCCAGCACGTGTCAGCGCAGGGTGGGCGGGTCGCCGTGAGCAGCGAGAACATGGCGCCCGGGCTCGGGATCGACGCCGACGCCGAACAACTCGTCCAGGCCGTCCTGAATCTCGGCCTCAACGCCTGCGAAGCGATGCGCTATGTCGGTGAGTTGCGCCTGCAGGTCGAGGTCAACGACGGATTCTGCGAACTGCACCTGCGCGACACGGGGCCGGGACTCGATCCGGCGCGGGTTGAAGAGTTTTTCACACCGTTCGTGACCACTAAACCCCATGGCACGGGTCTGGGGTTGCCGATGGTCGCACGCATCGTACACGGCCACGGCGGCACGGTGGAAGCGGGTAACAACCCCGCCGGGGGGGCCGATTTCGTGCTGAGGCTGCCGCTGCGGGCGTTATCCACACCGCTGGCGGGCGCCGAAGCGCAAGTTGAGCACTGGCTGGAAGCGGCGGTGCACTGAGGTGTCACGCGCTCGCTCTGCAGAAGAATGAACGCGAATCGCCCTGTGATGTAGCTGCGAAGGAGATCTCCGATGGCACTGGGCAGGATCTTGGTTGTCGACGATGAGGAATCGATGTGCCAGTACCTCTCGATCCTTCTGAGCAAGGAAGGATACGAGGTGGCGACAGCGAACTCCGGAGCGGCCGCCCTGCGGCTGCTCGAGAGTGCGCCGTGCGATGTGGTTATGACCGATATCCAGATGCCGGGCATGGACGGCATCCAGTTGTTGAAAGGAGTTCGCGCGGTCGATTCGCAGACGCCGGTGATCATCATGACGGCGTATGCCAGCGAACAGACCGCCATCGACGCGGTGAACCTGGGCGCGTTTAGCTACCTGCAGAAGCACTGCAAGAACGACGAGATCAAAATCGTCGTGCGCAACGCGTTGCAGCTGCGGCGGGCGGAATCGGAGAACCGGCAGCTCAAGCGAGAGCTGAAGAAGAACAAGAGCAAACAGCAGATCATAGGCCAGAGCCCGCGCATGCGGTCGGTGTTCAAGATGATCGACAAGATCGCGGCCACGCCGGCGACGGTCATGATCAACGGCGATTCGGGCACCGGCAAAGAACTGGTGGCCCGGGCGATCCACGACCGCAGCCACCGCGCCGGCGGGCCGTTCGTTGCGATCAACTGCGGCGCGATCCCGGAGACGCTGCTGGAGAGCCAGTTGTTCGGCCACGTGCGCGGCGCGTTCACCGGCGCCGATCGCGACCATGACGGGTTCTGCCAGCAGGCCAACGGCGGCACGATCTTCCTCGACGAGATCGGCGAGATGCCCCAGAGCACCCAGGTCAAGCTGCTGCGCATGCTGCAGGAGCGCGAGGTGATCCCGGTCGGCAGCGCGCAGCCGGTCAAGGTCGATCTGCGGGTCATCGCCGCCACGAATCGCGACTTGGAGCAGGAGGTGGCCGCCGGCCGCTTCCGCACCGATCTGTTCTTCCGCTTGAACGTGATTCCGTTGAATCTGCCCCCGTTGCGCGAACGCATCGAGGACATCCCGCTCTTGGTCGATCATTTTCTGCGGCGTTTCTGTCCCGACGAATACCAGGGCGGCCTCAGCAGCATGTTGGACGAGGATGCGCTCCAGTGCCTGCAATCGTGTGACTGGCCCGGCAACGTGCGTGAACTCGAGAATGTCATCGAGCGTGCCTGTATCATGCGGGACGGGCCGCGGATCACGTTGCGCGACCTGCCGGCGGGCCTGCACGGCCACGAGGGAGCGCCGCTCACACCCAACACGCTGGTTGGCGGCATGGTCTCGCTCGAGAGCATCGAGCAGGCGCATATCCTGCAAGTGCTCGAGGCGGTAGGCTGGCACAAGAAACGGGCCGCCGAAATCCTGCAAATCAACCCCTCGACCCTCTACCGCAAGCTGTTGCGCTACGGTGTCGGTCAAGAGGAGATGGAGCGAGACGGCGACGGCGATCCCGACCTGGCCGCAGCCGAGCGCGTGATCGACGCCGTGCGGTCGTTGCAAGAGCCCGCGGCGTCGCCGGCGGTTGAGCCTGGCACCGGCGGTTCGGCGCCGGACCCGGCGCTGGAAGCGCTCGACGTCCCGGAGGCTCTCGACGAACCGGTGGTCGTTGAATAATGCCGCGTGCGGCAAGGAACACCGAGGCAACCTGCCCGTTTCTGGGTGGCAGCTTCTTCCCGAGGCGGGCGACCGCGCTCGTAACCGGGCCACTGGTAACGTATTAGAACTTAGGCGGCTGCATGCGTTTTTTGGCACGGCCATTGCTCGATGACAGATGCCATCGGCAGGCTTAACGGGCCCGGACGGCCCAACCCCGTGGTCGAAGCGACCGGAACAAGGAGGACCCCAGTGAACAAGCAGGGCTTTACGCTGATTGAGCTCATGATCGTGGTTGTGATCATCGGCATCCTGGCTGCGATCGCCATTCCGAACTTCATCGCGATGCAGGATCGGGCCAAGGAGGCCCAGGTCAAGTCGATCGCTCACACCGTGCAGTTGGCGGCCGAAGACCACGCCGTGCGCAACAACGGCGAGTACGCGGCGGCCATCGCAGACGTCATCGCGCGCTTGCCCGGCGGCGCTGCGATCGACAACCCGTTCGGCGGTGGCGCGGTTGCGTCGCCGGTTCTCGGCGCGGGCACCTTCCCCGGCCAGGTCGGCTACGCCCCGCTGCCCGCGGTCGGCGGCGTGATCCCCGGTTACACCATCCAGGGCTGGGGCAAGGACGTCAACGCCGGCCCGGCGGGTGCCAACGGTCTGATCATCACCCTGACCAGCGGCAGCTAACCAGCGACTCGTACGTCGGTCAGCAGGCGGGCCCCTTCGGGGGCCCGCCTTTTGCGTTGCCGGCGCCGCGACCGGCCTGCCTTGCCGCCGGCTGCGTGGCGGTCGATCAGTCCCCCCAACTGGCATCCCCTTTGCACAATGCGCCCGCAGTACCGACAATGGTGCCGCGCGGCTGCGGCAAAACGGCTCCGGCGGGATTTCCGGCTGATTGCGTGACCATGGTGCAGAACGAGCTGACCAGAAATGAGCCAACGGCGCCGGCCCTGCTGATTCGCGGCCTGTCCAAGAGCTATCGCCAGGGCTTCTGGGGCAAACGCGGCAAGCCCGCGGTTTGCGATCTCGAGCTGACGGTCGGGCGCGGCGAGGTCGTCGCCCTCTTGGGGCACAACGGCGCCGGCAAGACCACCACGCTGAAAGCGGTCCTGGGTCTGGTGCGTCCGGACGGCGGCCGGATCGAAATCTGCGGCCTGGACGCGAGCCGGCCGGCGGCCCGCGCGTGCGTTGGCTACCTGCCGGAATCCCCGCAGTTCCACCAAAACCTCACCGCCACCGAACTTCTGGATTTCTACGGCAAACTATTGGGACTTGACCGGACGCGCCGCCGGGAGCGCATCGCCGACTGCCTGCAGATGGTCGGCATGGACGACGCGCGCAACCGGCGCCTGAGCGAATGCTCGAAGGGGATGCGCCAGCGCGTCGGCCTGGCGCAGGCTCTGCTCGGCGAACCCGATCTGTTGATCCTGGACGAGCCGCAATCGGGGCTCGATCCGCTGGGTCGCCGCGAGGTCAAGGAGATCCTGCTCGCGCAGCGAGCGCGCGGCGTTGCGGTCTTGTTTTCGTCGCACATCGTGCCGGACGTGGAGGCGGTGGCCGACCGCGTCGCCGTCCTCGAGCGCGGTCGCCTCGCCGAGATCAAGGATCTGCAGCGGCGAGGACCGGCGCGGGGGTTCAAGGCGTTGATCGCCGCGCCGCCGGCTCGGCTGGCGACAACGTGGCTGGCCGCACACGACCTGCGGGTAGCAATCCGCGCGGACGGCCGCTGGCTGGTCGAAACCGCCGCCGCCGGCGCCCTCGGCCGCTTTCTATCGGCCTGCGACAGCCACAGGATCGCCGTATACGACGTGCAGGCGGCTGGAACGGGGCTCGAGGATGAACTCACGGCCGACCGCGAGGCGGTCGCACGTGAAACGGCGGTGGCGCCATGTTGAACCGCGTGCTGGCCGTAGCCCATGGCACCTTCCGCGAAACGGTGCGCGATCGGCTTTTCTATCTGGTCGGTCTGTTCGGTCTGATTCTCGTGGCCGCCACGTCCGTGCTGGCGCCGCTGACCGTCGGCGCGCAGGCGAAAATCGTCGCCGACGTGGGTTTGGCCGCGATGGCCTTACTCGGTTTGCTGGTCGTCTTGCTGGTCGGCGCCAGCATGGTGCGGCGGGAGATGGAGCACCGGACCCTCAACACCATCCTGACCAAGCCGGTCGGCCGCGGCGAGTACCTGCTTGGCAAGTTCTGCGGTCTGGCGCTGACACTGGCGTGCATGGTGGCGCTGATGGGCGCGCTCTATGTCGTTGCCGTCGCGCTGTCGCCGGGCGATCTGGCGTGGTCCCATCTCGGCGCGGTCTACCTGACGTTTCTTGAGCTGCTCGTCCTCAATGCGATCGCGATCTTGTTCTCGACAGTGGCCGGGCCGGCGCTGGCGGCGGTGCTGGCCGCGGCGATGTTCGCGATCGGCCATCTGTCGCGTTCGTTGCACGAGTTCGCCGCCATGACCGGCGGTCCGGCGCAGCACCTGGCGCGCCTGGCTTACCGGGTGCTGCCGGACCTGGAGGTCTTCAACGTGCGCGCGGAGGTCGTGCACGGCGATCCAGTTGCAGCGGGGCATCTTGCGCTGGCGACCATCTATGCTGTCGGATGGGCAGCGGCCGCACTCCTTCTGGCGCGGATCTTCTTCGGACGCAAGGAGTTGTGATGAAAGCGCTGCCGACGACGGTGGCGATGGGCGTGATCGTCCTGGTGGTCGGGCTGGCGCCGCGCCTGGCCGCGACCATCCACGGCGATCGGTCGCTGCGGGCGGACGGCGAGCGGCTGTACTACCCCGCCGGACCGTTGTTGGCGCACGCGAGCCTCGGCTTTCGCGCTCCCGTCGCCGACTACACCTGGCTGCAGGCCGTCCAATACTATGGCGGCTACTGCCGGGGCGAGAATGACCTGCGGTACTTCGCGGGCCTGGTCGACGCCGTGGTCACCCTCGATCCGCGCTTCAGCGAAGCCTACTATTTCGCCTCGCTCGTTCAGTCGCTCGGCCATGGCGACCATGACGGCGCGATCGAGCTGCTCAAGCGCGGCATCCTGGCCAACCCGGCGGACTGGCGTCTTCCGTTCAACATCGGTTTCATCCACTACGTGTTCTTGCGCGAGTACCAGGCGGCTGCCGGCTGGTTTGCCGCCGCTGCCGCGCTGCCCGGCGCGACCGATTTCTGCCAGCGGTTCGCCGCGTTCAGCCGCAGCCGCGCCGGCGATCTCGAGGGTTCGCTTCTCTTGTGGGACTATTTGCGCCGAACGACCCGCAGTGCGGAGATGCGCGAACTCGCCGAACGCATGCTGGAGCAATGCCGTCTCGGCCTGCAGGGCGCGCCGCGCGCGGGGTTCGTCGGACCGCCGGCCCCACCGACCGGCGCGGCCACCGCGAAGGAACTGCTGTGAATGAGTGGCTCGTAGCCGGCGCGGCGGTTGTCGGGCTCTGTCTGGGCAGTTTCGCCAATGTCCTCATCCATCGGCTGCCCCGCAACGAGCAGGTCGTGCGCGGCCGGTCCGCGTGTCCGCTGTGCGGCCAATGTATTCGTTGGTTCGACAACGTACCTGTTCTGTCGTGGTTGTGGCTGCGCGGCCGCTGCCGCCGTTGCCGCGCGCCGATCAGCGTCCGCTACCCACTGGTGGAACTGAGCACGGGCCTGCTGGCCGTGGGCTGTCTTTTCTGGTACGGCGGGGAGCCCGCCGCTCTTGCGGCCTTCCTGTTCATTTACTTGCTCGGCGTCATCGCCGTGATCGACTGGCGCCACATGATCATCCCGCACACGCTCACGGTGTCGGGGATGGTAAGCGGGGTCGCGCTGGCCGATGCGGCCGGTCCGGGGCTGGCGGCCGCGTTGACCGGGCTGGCGACCGGCGCCGGCGTCGTGCTGCTGTTGTCTTGGGGATACCGGCGTTTTCGCGGCGAGGCGGGCATGGGCGGCGGCGACGTCATGCTCATGGGGATGATCGGCGCGTTCCTGGGGCCGGCCCCGACGGTGGGCGTACTGGCGGGCGGCGCCTTGCTGGGCACGCTCTACGTGCTGGCGAGCACAGCCGGCCGCCTCGACGCGAGGGCGCGGCTGCCGTTCGGGACCTTCCTGGCGGCGGCGGCGGCGATCGCGCTGGTGGCGGGACCGCGCCTGTGGGACTGGTACCTGCAACGTTGGATTTGAACGACCGCGGGAAATTCCTGCCGGATGCCGCGGGCGTGGGCTGCGGTCCTTCATGAATAATCGGGGTTAAGCCTGGCGTTTCGCGGTCGATGAGGAACCTGGCATGCATGTTGCGATGCAGGATCGAACCGCGATCTCTGCACGACGGCGGGGTCCCGCTCACCAGCAGCGAGGTAGGCCAACGATGTTCGGATTCCTTAAAGGTAAGCAGAAGACATTGACCGGCATGGACATCGGCTCCAGCGTCGTCAAATGCCTGCGCCTGGACCTGAATCAGGATCGCCCGCAAGTCACGCATTTCGCCATGGTCGACCTGGCGCCCGAAGCGATCGTCGACGGCGAGATCATGGACCGCGAGCTGGTGATCCAGGCCTTACGCGAATGCGCCGAGAAGGCCGGCGTGGGGAAGGAGCCCGTCGCGACCGCCGTCTGCGGACGCGCGGTCATCGTCAAGAAGATCGTGATGGACAAGATGAGCGCGGACGACGCTCGCGAGGCCATCTACTGGGAAGCTGAGCAGCACGTTCCGTTCGATATCGACGATATCACCCTGGACTTCCAGATCCTCAACGAGGATATCGGCGCCGGCCAAATGGAGATCCTGTTGGTCGCTGCGAAGAAGGACATGGTCCAGACCCACGCGGAACTGATCCGCGACGCGGGGTTCACGCCGATGGTGATCGAAGTCGCTTCCTTCGCCAACCAGAACGCGTGGGAATTCTTGCAGGGGCAGTCGCCGCAAAACGCCGACGCGGGGGACGCGCCGCCGCCGGCTTCGCCCGCCGACGGCATCGACGGCGAGTTCGGCGAGGAGAACCAGGACGCCGAGACCGCCGCGGAACCGAACGCCGTGTCGGAGTTCGTTGCGCTTCTGGATATCGGCGGCGGTGTCACCAACGTCCACATCGTGCGCGACGGCATTCCCTACTTCACGCGCGATCTACCGATCGGCACCAGCCAGTTCGTCGAGGAGTTCCAGAAGCAACTCGGCCTGACTTGGGAGACGGCCAACCAAGTCGCCCGCGGCCACACCGAAGAGGTCGACAGCGACCTCGTCGCCGATATCGTGCGCTCGGTCGGCGAGGAGATCTACCAGGGGTTGGAACCGTCGTTGGCCTACCTGAAGAACAGCGGTGAAGCCGAAGGCATCAACCGCATCGTGCTCAGCGGCGGCGGCGCCCGGCTGCCGGCGCTCGCCGCCTTCCTCGCGGAATGTTACGGGGTGCCTAGTGAAATCGCCGATCCCTTGGCGAACCTCGACTATCCGCCGGGGATGTTCGGCGAAGAGGATCCGCAGCAGCTCAGCCCCATGCTCACCGTCAGCGTCGGCCTGGCGCTGCGAAAGGCGGTGTCGCGATGATTCGCATCAACCTCCTGCCCCGCGAGGACGCCCCGGCCAAACGCAGCTTGAAACTGCCGGAACTCAGCAGTTTCGCGCCGCTGGTGTTGATCGTGATCGCGGTAGGCGTGTTGGCGACGCTGGGTCTGTACCAGACGCAGAAGATCGCGAACCTCGACGATGCGATCGCGACGGCCGAGGCCGAGAGCCGGCGCTTGGCGCCGGAAATCGCCAAGATCAAACGGCTCGATCAGCAGCGCTCCAGCCTCAACCAGCGGCTCGAGGTCATCAGCGCGCTCGACCGCGACCGCTATTTCCGTGTGCATCTGCTGGACGAACTCAATCGCGCCCTGCCGGAGCACATGTGGCTGACCCGGTGGGAGGAGCAGGGCGGCGACCGCTACGCGCTCGAGGGCGTGACGTTCTCGAACTTCTTGGTCAGCGATCTGCTGCAGAACCTCGACCGCTCGCCCTATTTCACCGGCGTCGATCTGCAGGTCGCCGAGCGGGGCAAGATCGAGGATGTCATCGTCATCAAGTTCCGGATCCAGACTAGCGCGGTGCGTCCCAGCGGGGATGCCGTCTACGGAGGCTGAGGCATGGGCAAAGACATCGATTTCAAGGATCCTCGCTTCATCCGTTGGGCGCTGGCGATCCTGGTGGTCGCCGTCGTCACGCCGCTGTGGCTGACGCAGACGTTCCACTCGTTCACCTACGCCGCGCGCCAGCAGCAGATCCAGGCCCTCGAGCTGCGCAACGACGCTCTGAGCCGCGATCTGGAAAAAGCCCGTCTGCTCGTGCGCAACCTCGATCGCGTCGAACGGGAATACGAGACCCTGCGGGCGCAGTGGGAAGTCGCCAGTACGCTGCTGCCGGAAGTCAACGAAATGCCCGGCCTCTTGCGGCAGGTAACAGCGGCCGGCACCCAGTCCGGTGTGGACTTCAAGCTCTTTCGTCCCGAGGCGCCGCTCGCGCGCGAGTTCTACACCGATAATCCGGTCTCGGTGCGGATCCAGGGCGGCTACCACCAGACGGGAGTCTTCCTGAGCCGTCTGGCTAATTTGAATCGCATCATCAACGTCGATCGGATTCGCATGGAAGGCGTCAGCGCCACCGCGGAGAACGAGAATTCCAATTACACCGTCGAGACCGAGTTGATCCTGACCGCCTACACGCTGTCCGGCTCCGGAATCGGCGACGGACCGGCCGGCGGCACCCGCACGCTGGCCAGCGCCGACCAGGGCAGCCCACAGGCCGCCACGGCATCGCAATAGGAGGTGACGCGCATGACGCGAACGACTTTCCGGTATCGGTGGAGCCTGGCGTCGGTCTTGTTGCTCGTGCTCTGGACGGCGGCGGCCGTGGCGGACGACGACGGCGGCGGCACCTCGCCGAGCCAGGAGGCGGGCGCCCGGCTGGAGGCGGTCCGCACTAACGAGTTCTTCTACCAGTCCTACGGCAAGGCCGATCCCTTCCGCACCCTGGTGCACGGGCGCTACGAGAAGAGCGGCGGCGCCGATCTGGCCGACGTCAACAGCGCCAAACTCGTCGGCGTGATGTGGGGCGACAACGACCAGTTCGCCCTCGTCGAGGACGGCGCCGGCTTCGGTTACATCTTGCGCGTGGGCGATCGCGTGCGCAACGGACGTGTCGTGAGCATCCGCAAGGATCGTTTAACGGCGCAGCTCACGCTCTACGGCATCACCAACACGGTGGTCCTGAAACTCGAGAAATCGGAGGCGAAGTGATGCAAGGACGGATCCGCAGTCTGGCGGCCCTGCCGCTAGCGGCGCTGCTGCTTGTGGCGCTGCCCGGAACCGGTCTTACCCAGGACGAGGTCAACCTGACGGTCACGCCTGCGGTGGACAACGGTCCGCGAGTTTCACTCGACGTTCAGGAGGCCGAAATCGGCACCGTCCTGCGTTCACTGGCCAGTTTCTCCGGCACGAACATCGTGGCCTCGCCTCGCGTCACGGGCAAGGTGACGGTCAAGCTGGAGCAAGTGCCCTGGCGGGAGGCGCTGGCGGTGATCCTGCGCGCGCACAGCTTCGACTATGCGGAAGAGCATGGCATCATCCGCGTCGACACGAGTGCGGAGCTGCGCCAGGAGAAGGTCGCCGAGAAGATGGCCGAGAAGCAGATCGACGATCTGATCAAACTCAGTCTCGGCATCGCAACCCTGCAGTACGCCAACGCTGCTGAGGTCAAGGACGCCCTCAAGTTGATGCTCACGCAGCGCGGCAGCATCGATATCGACGTGCGGACGAACTCGCTGTTGATCAATGACATCGCCGAACGCGTCGTATTGATCCAGGAGATGGCGCGCCAGCTCGATACGCAGACGCCGCAAGTGGAGATCAACGCCCGTCTGGTTGATCTGGACAATCGCGCCTCGCGCGAGCTCGGCGTGAGTTGGGCGCTGTCCAACTTCAAGCCGGACGGCGCGAACTTCGCCGGCGACGTGTCGATATCCAATCCGGTGCAGAATCCGGCCGGCAGCGTCCGCGTGGGCACGGTGCAGAACTACGGCGAACTGGTTGCCCGGCTCGATGCGCTGGAGCAACGGAACCTCGCCCAGTTGATCTCCAATCCGGTGATCACGACCACGGACAACCGCGAAGCCAAGATCCTGGTCGGACAGAAGATCCCGCTGATCGTCGCCGATGAGGCCGGCAACGCGGTCACCCAGTTGACGACGATCGGCATCTTGTTGAAGGTGACGCCCCATATCAACAGCCCCGACCAGATCACGCTCGATATCGTCAACGAAGTCAGCGACCTATCGAGCCAGGCGACGGTCCAGGGCGGCGTGATCATCAACACGTCCGAGTCGGATACGCGCGTCATGGTGCGCAACGGCGAGACCGCCATCATCGCCGGCTTGATCCGGTCTGTGGACAACATGCTGGAATCGGGTGTACCGGTGCTCAAGGACATCCCGGTCTTGGGCGCGTTGTTCCGGCATCGCTCCGTGGTCAAGAGCGGCCGCGAGTTGGTGATCTTCGTGACGCCGCGCATCGTGACCGAGGAATACATGCGTCGCGATGCCTTGACGCTGGAGGGGACGGTCCGCAAGCAGGGCGACGTGAAAGAGTCCTGGTCTGAATTCTAGCGACAACGAGCAGGAGGAGGCCGGAGCCGCTTGCTCCGGCCTTTTCTTTTGCCTATGATCGGCGCATGTGGATCGTCCTGGTCGGGTTCAACGGCAGCGGCAAGACCGTCTTGGCCGAGCAAGTCGGGCGCCTCACCGGGCGGCCGATTGTCGATCTCGACACCGCGGTCGAGCAGCGCGACGGCCGCGCCCTGCCGGAGATCTTCGCGGCGGGCGGTCCGCGCTTTTTCCGGCAGCTCGAAGCCGAGGTGATCGCGGGCCTAGCGCCCGACCGCGCGCTGGTTGTGGCCACGGGCGGGGGGACCCTCGAGGATTACGGGCTGGCCACGGTGCTGCGTGCGCGCGGGCTCGTGGTGTGGCTCGACGCGGCTTGGTTGCACCTGCGGCGGCGCCTCGCGCCGAGACCGGACCGGCCAGCGGCGCCTATTTGGCGGCATCTCGGGGAAGACGGCCTGTTCAGGCTGTATCAGCGGCGGCGGCCGCTGTTCGCGGCGACCGCGCGCTTGCGGCTGGACGCCACCCAGGAGCCGCCGGTCCTGGCGCGCCGGCTGCTCGGCCGCAGCCTGCAACTCGTACCGCCGGCAGCACGAGGCGACGCATGAGGATCACCGGTGGCACGTGGCGCGGCCGGCGGTTGCAAACGTTGCCGGGAAGCGACGTGCGGCCGACCAGCGATCGCGTGCGCGAAGCGGTTTTCAATATCGTGGCGGCAGCGGTACCCGGCGCGGCGGTCGCCGATCTCTGCTGCGGCAACGGCAGCCTGGGACTGGAAGCGCTCAGCCGCGGCGCGGCGCACGTCGATTTCGTCGATCGGGCGCCGGCCTGCCTGGCGGTCGTACGCGAGAATCTCCAGCGTTGCGGCGCCCCTGAGCATCAGTGGAGCATGCATCGCGCCGATGCCGTCCGCTGGCTGCGGCGCCGGCTCGCGCAAGCGGGGCCGCCGCTGTTGGTGCTGGCCGATCCGCCGTACGCAGGCGACCTTGCCGAGGACCTGGCGCGCATCCTGGTCGACGCGGGACCGGGAATGCTCCTTGGCGCCGTGTTGGAACACTCGCGCGCGCTGGCGGTCGGCCAGCAGGACACAAACGGCGGTTGCTGGCGCCTGCAGGCGCGGTCCTACGGTCGCACGACCTTGACGTTGCTGCGCCCGCGCCTCAACGGACGCGACGGAGGTTGACCATGACGGAACGCTTGGCGCTGTATCCCGGTTCTTTCGATCCGGTCACCCTGGGCCACATCGACGTCCTGCAACGCGCGGTGCGGCTGTTCGACCGCGTCGTGGTGCTGGTCGCCGCCGGCGCCAAGGCGGGCTTCTGGCCGGCGGAGCAGCGCGCGCGGCTGGTCGCCGCGAGCCTCGCCGCGGATCGACAGTTGGCGGCCTGTCCGATCGAGGTTTTCGAGGGCCTGTTGGTGCACGAGGTCGAGCGTCGCCGCGCCTGTGCCGTCATCCGCGGCATTCGCAGCGCTGGCGACTACGAACAGGAATGGGGGTTGCACGGCGTGAACGTAACGCTGTTGCCGCAGTTCGAGACGGTCTGGCTGCCGGCGCGGGCTAGCCTGGCGGCGATTTCGAGCAGTCTCGTGCGCGAAGTGGCTCGACACGGCGGTCCCCTGGACGGTCTGGTGCCGGCGCCCGTCGCGGCCGCGCTCGCCGCCGCGCCGCCGCGTTGATCTGCGGAATTCCTTGCCCGCAACCGGTCGGCTGTGCTTCTTTCCAGGGCGTTGAGATGACCGCGAAGAGAGCCGGTGCGGGGTCGCCGCGGTGCGGTTCGGTCTTTGGTCAGCAGCGGAAGCGGACGGTGATGGCGACACAACTGGGATGGCTGGCGGAAGCCTTGGGGGACTCGCCGACCTTGAAATTGAGCAGCCAGGCGAAGGCCATGATCCAGGCCGGCGAACCGGTGATCAACCTGACGGCCGGCGAGCCGGACTTCGCGACGCCCGAGCCGGTGCTGGCCGCGGCTCGCGCCGCACTCGCCGACGGACGCATCGGCTACACCGCGAGCGCCGGCCTTCCCGAACTGCGCGCGATGGTGGCGCAATACTACAGCGACGCTGGCGGGCCGACGGTCGCCGCGGGTGAGGTCATCGTCTCTAACGGCGCCAAACAGGTTCTTTTCAACGCGCTGGCGGTGCTGATCAATCCCGGGGACAAAGTCGCGATTCCGGTACCGTACTGGGTGACTTATCCGGCGCAAGTGACCGCGTTGCGCGGCGAAATCCTGGCGGTCACACCGACCGCGGGCTGGAAAATCACGCCGGCAGACCTCGAGCGCGCCGGCGCGCGCGCGGCGCGGGTGCTGATCCTCAACAGCCCGTCGAATCCGACCGGGGCCGTCTACGACCGGGACGAGCTCGCCGCCCTGGCCGACTGGTGTCGGACATGCGACGTGTACGTGCTGACCGACGAGATCTACGAAGACCTGGTCTATACCGATGCCGGCCACACATCGCTCGTGCAGATCGCGCCGGATCTGCGCCACCGTATCGTGCGGGTGACCGGCCTGTCCAAGAGCTACGCCATGACCGGTTGGCGTGTCGGGTTCGGTCTCGCCGAACCCGAGACGATCAACGCAATGACACGCCTGCAGGACCACTCCACGAGCAATATCTGCACGGTCGCCCAGAAAGCGGCCCTGGCGGCGTTCGCCTGCCGCGCGGAGGTGTTGGCGATGCGCGAGGCATTCCACCGCCGCCGCGACGTGCTGGTCGAACAGTTGCGCGGAACGCCGGGCATCCGCTTCGACGTGCCGGATGGCGCGTTCTATCTAATGCTCGATTGTCGCGACCTGCTGGCGCCGGATCGGCGCCATGACGGCTGCTGGCGGCTGGCCAGGCATTTGCTGGCGGAGGCCAAGCTGGCCACGATTCCCGGTGCGCCGTTCGGGGCGCCGGGATGCCTACGGTTGAGCTTCGCGCGCAGCGAGAGCGAACTCGTCGAAGCGGCGCAGCGTCTGCGGGCAAGTCTCCGTTCGTTTCCAGGGTGACCGCACGTGTTCCTCGACGTTGCCACGATCAGTATCCGCGCCGGCCGGGGCGGTGACGGCTGCGTCTCGACGCGCCGCGAAAAATACGTGCCGCGCGGCGGCCCCGATGGCGGCAACGGCGGCCGCGGCGGCGACATCTGGCTCGTGGCCGATCCGGCGTTGACCACGCTCCTGGATTTCCGCTACCGGCGGGAATACACAGCCGGCGACGGCGAGCGCGGCGGCGGCAACCGGCGCACCGGCGCCGACGGGAACGCCCTGACCGTGCCGGTACCATGCGGCACCAGCGTGTTCGCGCTGCCGGAAGACGTCCTGCTCGTCGACATGGTCGAGCCGGGCCAGCGCTTCCTGCTGGCCGCCGGCGGGAACGGCGGTCGCGGCAACTGGGAGTTCCGCACCGCGCGCAACCAGACGCCGCGCAAGGCGACGCCCGGCAAGCCCGGCCAGAGCTTGACGATACGCCTCGAACTTCGGCTGCTCGCCGACGTGGGGTTGGTCGGAGCGCCGAATGCCGGCAAGAGCACGTTGCTTTCGGTGCTGACCGCGGCGCGCCCGAAGGTGGCCGACTACCCGTTCACGACCTTGACGCCCAACTTGGGCATCGTGGATCTGGGGGATTTTCGCAGTTGCACGCTGGCGGATATCCCGGGCTTGATCGCGGGCGCGAGCGCAGGAAAAGGTTTGGGGCATGATTTCCTGCGCCATATAGAACGCACGGCGGCCTTGCTCCTGCTGGTCGACGCCAGTCTGCCCGACCCGGGGGCGGAGTTGCAGGCGCTCCGCGACGAACTGTCGCAGTACGACGCGCGCCTGCTGGCCCTGCCCTACGCCGTGGTTCTGACCAAAGCCGATCTCCTGGACGCAGACGAGCAAACCGCGCGTCTGGCAGCGACCGCCGAATGGAGCCGGCGTCACGGCGGCGTTGCGGTCCAACTCATCTCGGCCGTCCGCGGCGACGGTCTACAGGATCTACGGCGCCTGTTGCGCGACCTGTCGCCGCCGGGGCGGCGAAACGCATCGGGCCCGTCGCCACCGGAGCTGTCCGCGGGACCCTGACCATCGTTGCGCTGTCGGCGGTGAATTCCTCCCGGAAGCGACACCGATCGCCATGCCATCGCGCATCTGGCGTTGCCTCGAACCGGACGCGGCCGCCTGGCCGCAGGGCTGGCGGGATCTGGGGGATCCGCCGGCCCGCGTATTCGTCACCGGGCAGGAGCAGGTCCTGCGCGGCAAGATCCTCGCCATCGTCGGCACGCGCGGCGCGACGCCACGCGGCTTGGCCGTTGCGCGCAGCCTGGCCGGCGGTCTGGCTCGTCGCGGCTGGACGATTGCGAGCGGCCTCGCGCTGGGGATCGACGCCGAGGCCCACACCGGCGCGCTGGCCGTGAACGGCTTGACCATCGCTGTCATGGCCACTGGTCCGGAACGCACTTATCCGAGCCAACATTTCTCCCTGCGCGAGCGCATCGAGCGGACCGGATGTTGCGTCACCGAAAGCGAACCCGGCGGCGGCGCCGGCGGGCGCTGGCTCTTTCCACGCCGCAATCGGCTGCTGGCTGCCCTGGCTCGAGGCGTGATTGTCGTCGAGGCGCCGCGGCGCAGCGGTGCGCTCTTGACGGCGCAACTGGCGGTGGATCTCGGGCGTCCGGTCTGGGCGGTGCCGGGCCCGGTGGACGTCTCGGCCAGCGTCGGCTGCCACGACCTGCTGCGCAACGGAGCAGCGCTCTGCACAGGCTGCGAGGATATCGACCTCCAGCTACCGCCGCCGCGACAAGCGACGGAGCTGGCCGGGCCGCCCTTGCCGCAGCCCGGCAGCGCCGCCCGCTGGATTCTCGACCGCCTCGATCTCGACGGGGTCGCGCTGGAGGAGCTTCGCGCCCGTTGGCCCGGCACAACGGCGATGTGGAGCGAAGGAATGCTGGCGCTCGAACTTGCCGGTCTCATCCGCCGCTTGCCCGGGGGCCGCCTCGCGCCTAGACTCTGGCGCGCGTAGATGGCGCGGCGTTCGCCGCGGCATGCGAGCAAACGAGGATGTCCTTGGGCAATCGGCGTAAGACACTCGTTCAATGGCGGGACTACCTGCTGCTGCGGCTGGTTCTCCTGCTGGCGTCGCCGTTGCCGTTTCGTTCTCTGCAGCGGCTGGGTCGCACCTTGGGTTTGTGCGCGTGGTACGTGCTGCCGTTTCGCCGCCGAGTCGTGCTGGACAACTTGCGCGCGACCTATGGTGCGGCCATGGACGAAACGGCGCTGCGCACCCTGGCGCGCAGGTTCTACGCTCAGCTCGGCACGACCCTGCTCGAGTTTTGCGGGTATTGGCGGCTGTCTCCGGAACACGTGCGCTCGTTGATCGACGTCCAGGGGCGTGAGCATCTCGAGGCGGCGCTGGCGTCGCGCCGGGGGGCGCTGCTGGTTTCCGGACATTTCGGGAACTGGGAGCTCGTGGCGGCGTGGCTGGCGACGGAGTGTCCGCAAGTCAAGTTCCTGGTGAAATCGCAATCGAACCGACGAGTCGATCGCCTGCAGAACGAACTACGCCGTCGTGCCGGGGTAGGCGTGATCCGTACCGGTGCCACGACGAAAGAAATGCTGCGGACGTTGCGAGGCGGGGGCGTCATCGGGTTGCTTGGCGACCAGGACGCCGGTGCGGGCGGGATGTTCGTGAATTTTCTCGGCCGTCCGGCCAGCGTGTTCCGCGGCGCGGCGACCCTCGCGTGGAAGCTGCGCTGCCCGGTTCTGACGGGATTCCTCATTCGGCTGCCGAGCGGGCGCCACCGACTGGAGTTCAACGAGCCTTTTTTTGCGGATTCCGGCTGGGACGAAAAGCGGGCCGTTGCCGAGATCACGCGCTGGCACACGCGCCAGTTGGCGGATGTCGTCGAGCGCTATCCAGATCAGTATTTTTGGGTCCATCGACGCTGGAAGACTCGGCCGCCGGCGAATGAATCGGCGGACGACCGTGGTGACGCTGCCGCGCGAAACCCGGAAACTATAACATGAAACGATGGCGCTAAATAGTTCTAGTGAAATAATTAATACATTTATGATACATAATTTTCATTGTATTGCGCCGGGCGTTCGCACGGCGCCGTACCCAGCGGCCACCGGACTGTTCGCCGCGATCTACTGCGGTATGAACCCGATCTGGCTGGGGTCGGGCGGATTACCGGGCTTGAGCCTGATCTCGCCGTGCTGTTTCTCGAAGCGCTCGAGGTTCTGGCCGAGATGCAGATGCAGCGCTTTCGCGGCGGCAGGGGTGAGGATGACCCGGGCATGGATCTTCGCTTTGGGCACACCCGGCAGCAGCCTGGCAAAATCGAGCACGAATTCGCTAGGATTGCTCGCGATGATGCTGAGGTTGGCATAGACGCCGTCGGCAATCTCGGGCGACAGTTCGATGGCAATCTGCTTCGGGGGCGGTTGCTGTTGCTGCATGGTCCTCCTGGCTCGGCGGATGCCGGCTTCGAAACGGCTGCAACGCCTGCATTTGACATGGCTGCGGCGCGGTGGTAGCGTCCCGCGGCGTCCCACGGGTGAGCTGGGGCGTCTCGAGCATCTCATCGCCGGAAAGAAAACACCTGATGGCAGAGAAGTACAAGCAGATCCTCGACGCCCTGCCGGGACTGCGCTTGGCCGTGGTCGGCGACATCATGGTCGACCGATTCCTGTGGGGCCGTTGTGACCGAATCAGTCCCGAGGCACCGGTACCGGTCGTGCGCGTCCAGCGCGAAACCTACAAGCTCGGCGGCGCAGCCAATGTCGCCGCGAATCTGCACGCCCTCGGCGTCCAGGTGGAATTGCTCGGCGTGTGCGGTGAGGACTTCGCTGCCGCCGCGTTGCGCGCGCTGCTGGCCGACCTCTCGCTGGCGGCCGATGGCATCATCAACTTGCCCGATCGCCCCACGACGCTGAAGACCCGGCTCATCGCGCAGAATCAACAGGTGGTGCGGGCCGACATGGAGGACGACGAACCCCTGGCACCGGCGGCCACGGACCGCCTGTTGGCGTATTTACGCTCGTTGCCGCACCTCGACGGCATTGTGATCAGCGACTACGGCAAAGGATTGCTGACCGATCACGTCCTGCAGGCGGTGATCGAGCTAGCCGCACGCCACGACTGCGTCGCGGTCGTCGACCCGAAGAAGGGCGACTACAGCCAATACCGCGGCGTCACTTCGCTGACCCCCAACCAGCGCGAGGCCGAGCAAGCGTGTGCGCTGCCGATCACCAATGCCGAGAGCCTGACGAAAGTCGGCCGTCTGCTGTGCGAGCGCACGCAGGCCGCGTGCGTGCTGATCACACGCGGCGAACAGGGCATGAGCCTTTTCCAACGCGACGGCGCCGTGCACCACCTGCCGACCGAGGCGAGCGAGGTCTACGACGTGACCGGCGCCGGCGATACGGTGATTGCGGCGTACACGGCGGCGTTGGCGGCGGGCGCCGATTTCCTGTCGGCGGCCGGTCTGGCGAACCACGCCGCGGGACTCGCCGTCCGCGAGGTGGGCACGGTCGCCGTAAGCCGCCGGCAACTCGCGGCGGCTTGCGGGCAGGGGGATCTGGGATGAAGGCGCGCGTGGTGGACCGCGGCCAGGTTCTCGCGCGGTGCGAGCTTGCCGCCTGGGCGCAGGCGCAACGCGACGCGGGTTTGACCATCGCGTTCACCAACGGCTGCTTCGATCTGTTGCATCCGGGTCATCTGTACAGTCTGGCGGCGGCCGCCGGGCTGGCCGATCGCCTGCTCGTGGCGGTCAACGACGATGCGGGCGTCCGCGCGCTCAAGGGGCCGTCGCGCCCATTGGTCCCCGCCGCCGGGCGTGCCGCCCTGATCGCCGCCTTGCGGCCCGTCGCGGCCGTCACCATATTTGGCGAACCGACTCCGCTGGAGGTGATCCTCCAGGTGCGCCCGGACGTGCTCGTCAAGGGGTCCGAGTACGTGGACGCGGACATCGTCGGCGCCAGCGAGGTACGCAGCTGGGGCGGCGCTGTCGTCCGGGTGCCGATGCAGGCGGGTTGGTCGACCTCCTCCATCATCGCCGCTATCCGGGAATCCGGGGCATAACCCCGCTTGGTCCCGTGGCCGCGGTAGACCCGACAGAAGTGTCTGCAAGGAGACGACGATGAGCAGGATCAAGGTCATTATTCTGGGCGCCGCCGGGCGCGACTTCCACAACTTCAACTGCCGCTACCGGGACAACGACGCTTACGAAGTCGTCGCGTTCACTGCAACGCAGATTCCCGATATCCACGGGCGGAAGTACCCGCGCGAACTCGCGGGAAAGCTCTATCCCAACGGCATCCCGATCGTCGAGGAGGCGCGCGTCGAGGCTTTGATCGCCGAAACAGACGCCGACATGTGCGTGATGGCCTACAGCGACCGGAGCTACCAGCAGGTGATGAGCCTCGGGAGCCGGATCAACGCTGCCGGCGCGGACTTCGTGATGCTGGGCGAGCGCGCCACGCAGTTGCTGAGCAACAAACCGGTGATTTCCGTCGGCGCGGTGCGCACGGGTTGCGGCAAGAGCCAGACGAGCCGCGCGATCTGCCGCCTGCTGCGCGCGGCAGGCAAGCGGGTCGTTGCGGTGCGCCATCCCATGCCGTACGGCGACCTCGTCAAGCAGCGGGTGCAGCGGTTCGCCTCCCTCGACGATCTCGTCAAGCACGAGTGCACCATCGAGGAGATGGAAGAGTACGAACCGCACATCGCCGCCGGCGGCGTGATCTACGCCGGTGTCGACTATGAGGCCATCCTGCGCGAAGCGGAGAAGGAAGCCGACATCATCTTGTGGGACGGCGGCAACAACGACACGCCGTTCTACCAGAGCGACCTGCACATCGTGGTCGCCGATCCGCACCGGCCGGGGCACGAGAAAGAGTATTACCCGGCGGAGACCAACGTGCGCCTGGCCGACGTGGTAGTGATCAACAAGGTCGTCGAGGCTGATTTCGAGGACATCCAGACCGTGCGCGACAACATTCGCGAGATCAATCCGGACGCGGTGATCATCGAGGCGGCGAGTCCGCTCACGCTGTCCGGCGATCTGACCGACCTGCAGGGGCTGCGCGTCCTGGTGGTCGAGGACGGCCCCACGCTCACCCACGGCGACATGACCTATGGCGCGGGCGTCGTCGCGGCGACGCGCCTGGGCGCCGCCGAACTGGTGGACCCGCGCCCCTGGGCTGTCGGCCGGCTCGCGGAGACGTTCGAGGCCTATCCGGAGATCGGCACCCTGCTGCCGGCCATGGGTTACGGCGACGAACAGAAGGCTGATCTCGAGCGCACGATCAACGCCGTCGACTGCGACGCGGTCGTGATCGGCACCCCGATCGACCTAACGCGGATCATCAAGATCAAGAAGCCGACCGTGCGCGTCGGCTATGAGCTGCAGGAGATCGGCAAACCCGATTTACCGCAGGTCCTGGCGCGTTTCCTGGCATGACGTTTCCGTCACGCGAAGCTGGCAGAAGCAACAGAATCGTTTACTATGGGTCCGGCCTCGCGAGAGGCCGGGCTTGTTTTTAATGGCAGCGCTGCCGGGAGGTCAAGACGCGGTGAATATCCACGAATACCAGGGACGCGAAATCCTGCGGCGGCAAGGCCTGCCGGTGCCGCCCGGGGCGGTTGCCGCGACGGTCGACGAAGCAGCGGCGGCCGCCGCGGAGCTGGGGCTGCCGGTCATGGTCAAGGCGCAGGTGCTCACCGGCGGCCGCGGCAAGGCGGGCGGCGTTAAGTTCTGTGCGACCGCGGCCGAGGTCCGCCGGCACGCGGGCGCAATCCTCGGCTTGGACATCAAAGGCCACCGTGTCCGCCAGATCCTGGTCACGCCGGCAGCGGAGATCGCGGCGGAGTACTACCTGGGCATGCTCGTGGATCGCGGCAGCCGCCGCGTGCTCGTGATGGCGAGCGCCGAGGGCGGCGTCGAGATCGAACAGGTCGCGCGAGACAATCCCCAAGCGATTCACAAGCTGGCCGTCGATCCCCGCTTCGGCCTGCTGGATCACCAGGCGCTGCATCTGGGGTTGCACCTTTGCCCCGGCGATCTGCCGCGGGCGCGCCAACTCGGCGCAGCTCTCCAGAAGCTGTACGCGACATTCCTGGCCGAAGACGCCAGTCTCGCCGAGATCAATCCGTTCATCTTCACCCCGGCCGGGGACGGTCTGGCGATCGACGCCAAGATCAACCTCGACGACAACGCGCTGTTTCGGCAGCCGCGGCACGAGGCGTTGCGCGACCGCGACGCCGAAGATCCGGCGGAGCGCCAGGCGCGCGAGGCCGACCTGAGTTTCGTCAAACTGCAGGGCAACGTGGGCTGCCTGGTCAACGGCGCCGGCCTGGCCATGGCCACCATGGACCTCGTCCAGTACTACGGAGGCCGCCCGGCCAACTTTCTGGACATCGGCGGCAGCTCGCGGCCGGAAAAGGTCGTCAATGCGCTGCGGATCATCCTGGCTGATTCGGCGGTCAAGGCCATCCTGTTCAACATCTTCGGCGGTATTACGCGCTGCGACGACGTGGCCCGCGGCATCATCCAGGCCGCCGGCGAACTCGACATCCGCGTACCGATCGTCGTGCGATTGACGGGCACCAACGAGGTCGAGGCCCGCGAACTGCTCGCGGCGACGGAATTGGTGCCGGCCGCAACCATGGACGAAGCCGTGCAAAAGGCCATCGCGCTCGCCGGCCAGGCGGTCTGAGGAGGTATCTCGTGGCGATCTTCGTGCACAAGGACACGCGCGTGCTGGTCCAGGGAATCACCGGCCGCGACGGCAGCTTCCACACCCGCGGCATGTTGGCGTACGGCACGCCGATCGTGGCGGGCGTGACCCCCGGCAAACAAGGCCAGCGGTTCGACGATCGAGTTCCGGTCTTCAATACGGTAGCCGACGCCGTGGCCGCGACGGGCGCCAACACGTCGGTCATCTTCGTACCGCCGGCGTTCGCCGCGGGCGCTGTCCTCGAAGCCGCCGACGCCGGCCTCGAACTTGTGGTCTGCATCACCGAAGGCGTCCCGACGCTCGACATGGTGCGGGCCCTCCCGTTTCTCCAGGAACGCGGCGTTCGGCTGATCGGCCCGAACAGCCCGGGCCTCTTGGCGCCAGGTTTGGCGAAGCTCGGCATCATGCCCGCCAGCATCGTCAAGCCGGGCCACGTCGGAGTCATCTCGCGCAGCGGCACCTTGACCTACGAAGTAGTCTGGCAGCTCACCAACGCAGGTCTCGGGCAGAGCACATGCCTGGGGATCGGCGGCGACCCGGTGATCGGCACCACCTTCCTCGATGCCGTCGAGGCGTTTGCGGGCGATCCGCAGACCGAGGCGCTGGTCTTGATCGGTGAGATCGGCGGCGACGCCGAGGAACAGGCCGCCGCCTACATTCGCGAACACGTGACGATCCCGGTGGTGGCGTTCATCGCCGGCCGGACCGCGCCGCCCGGCAAGCGCATGGGACACGCCGGCGCGATCGTGACCGGCGGCAGCGGGACCGCCGCGGACAAGATTGCGGCACTGGAAGCGGCCGAGATTCCGGTGGCCTCCCGGGCGGCCGACATCGTCGACTTGTTGCGGTCAGCCCGTCCTCGCCGGAGAGCCTCGTGATGCAAAAGACCTTCTTTATGATCAAGCCAGAGATTGTTGCCGCGCGTACCCAGCATTGCGGTGAGATCCTGGCCATGGTCAACGCCGACGGCTTCCGGATCACCGAACTGGCGTTGCGCCGGTTGGCGCGACCAACGGTGGCCGAGTTCTATGCCGAGCATCATGGTAAACCATTTTATGATAATCTTTTAGAGTATATAACCTCAGGCCCGGTGATCTGTGCTGGCCTCGAACGCGAGGACGCCGTGGGGCGGTTGCGCGCGTTGATCGGAGCCACGGATCCGGCCAAGGCTGCTGCGGGCACCATTCGCGCCCGCTTCGGCACGTCGTTGACGCAGAACGCGGTGCACGCATCGGCCGGCCAGGCCGACGCGGAACGCGAGTTGGCCCTGATTTTCGGACGTTGAGGCGCCGTGTCTGTTCGTGTTAGACGCCAGGCGGGCGCCTTGACAGCGGTCGGCAGGGGGGTTAGAGTTCCCCGCTCGTGAGACTGGACCTCGACAGGACACCAGGCGGCCGGAGTTCTCTGGCTGTACAGGGGCAATTCGACCTCGGGTTCGGGGCGGATGGGCCCTCGCTTGTCGAGATCGGCGGCGATCTGTGCGTGGACAATCTGGACGGCCGATGCCTCTTGCGCGGCGAATTGACCGCCGAGGGGCCGGCGACCTGCGACCGGTGCCTGGCCGGGTTCACGTTACGTTTTCCCGTCGCCTTCGAACTGATGGTCCTGCGGGACGCCGGCCACGAGGACGAGGACGCGGATTCGCCCATCGTCCACCAGCGCAGCGGATTGGTCGACCTGCACGAGAACGTGCGGGAGGCGGTTGTGCTGGCCGTACCGCAAGTACGCCTATGTCGGCCGGACTGCCGGGGCCTCTGCAGCCGGTGCGGCGCCGATCGGAATGCGGGCGACTGCCAGTGTCGGGACGATGACGTCGATCCGCGTTGGCATGATCTGCCTGACTGAGAGCCACGCGAGACCGCGTTTGCGGCCGCGGGTTGACGGTAATCGCGGCGGCTCCGCCGCCTGGAAGGAGAATAGCGACCATGGCGGTTCCCAAGCGGAAAACGAGTCACCAGCGTCAGGGCAAGCGACGCGCCAACTGGCATTTGCGGCGGCCCGACCCCAGCAAGTGTCCTCATTGCGGCGCCCCTCGCCTGCCACACCGCGTATGCCGCGAGTGCGGGTATTACGGCGAACGAGAAGTCCTGGTGGTCGAATCTTGATCACCGCCCCGTTCCCGGTTCGGCGATAGGGGACGTTCGCGTGGCGCACGTTTCGCGTCGTCCCCGGATTGCGGTCGACGCCATGGGCGGCGACGTCGGTCCCGCGGCTGTGGTGCCGGGGGTTCTGGCCGCGCTGCACGGTGGCGTCGATTGCGATCTGGTTCTCTACGGGCAGCACGCGAGGGTTGCGGCGGAACTCGGCGGCGCCGGGACCGAACCGGGCATCGAAATCGTCGATTGCACCCAGGAGATCCCGATGGACGCCGCGCCCGCTCAGGCGGTGCGAGCGACGCCGGATTCGCCGATCGTGCGCGCGATGCGGGATCAGCGGGCCGGAGAGGTCGATGCCGTCGTCTCGGCGGGATCGACCGGGGCGATGGTGGCCGCCAGCCTGTTGATCCTCGGGCGGTTGCCCGCCGCCGAACGGCCGGCCATCGCCACGTTCTTTCCGACGGTGCGGGGGGAGACCTTGCTGCTCGACGCCGGGGCGAACACCCAGACGACCGCGGAACTGCTGCTGAGTTTCGCGCGCATGGGTGACGCCTATTGCCGCGCAATGCACCATGTCGCGTCGCCTGCGGTCGGGCTGCTGAACATCGGGAGCGAACCCGCCAAGGGCAACGACCTCGCCGTCCAGACGCATCAGGCGTTGCGCGGCTCGGAACTCAATTTCGTCGGTAATGTCGAGGGGAATGAGGTCATGGTCGGCGACTGCGATGTGCTGATCACGGACGGGTTCACCGGCAACATCGTGTTAAAATTCGTCGAGGGCGTGGCGCAGTTTCTGGACGCGCTGGCCCGCAGCGGCCGACTCGAACCGCAGGAACTCGAAGGGTTACGGGCGTTTTCTGTTGCCATCAAGCGGCGTTTCAATTACGAGATCTACGGCGGTGCTCCGTTGCTCGGCGTGGCGGGAGTCTCAATCATCTGCCACGGGCGCAGCACGGCGCTGGCCTTCACGCACGCGATCCGCGTGGCCGATCAACAAGTGCGTTGCCGGCTGCCCGATCTCATCGCCCGTGCGTTGTCCGGCACGGCCGGACGGGAAGGATGACACCGTGACGACCATTCGAGTCCCAATGATATTTCCGGGCCAGGCCTCGCAGGTAGTCGGCATGGGACGCGATCTGGCGGCGGCCGGAGGCGCGGCCGGCCGGTTCCTGGCCGAAGTGGATACGATTCTGCAGTATCCGCTGACCGCGTTGATGTATGAAGGCCCTTTGGAGACACTGACGGAGACTCGGAACGCGCAGCCGGCGATCCTCGCGCACAGCGTCGCGGCGGTGCAAGCCCTGGCGGAACTGGGCATCGAACCGTCGACCGTTGCCGGGCACAGCCTGGGTGAATTCTCTGCGGCCGTGGCCGTCGGTGCGCTCACGCCGCAACAGGCGCTCGTGCTGGTCAGGCGGCGCGGGGAATTGATGTTCAACGCCGGTCAAGCCCGGCCGGGCACGATGGCGGCGGTGATGGGCCTGGAGGCCGGCGTTGTGCGCGAGGTGTGCGCCGACGTGGCGCGCCAGCACGGATCGGTTGTCCTGGCCAATCACAACTCAGAAACGCAAGTTGTCCTTTCCGGTGAGCCGGGGGCCGTCGCCGCCGCGGGCGAAGCCCTGAAGACCGCCGGCGCGCGGCGGGTAACGCCGTTGAACGTCAGCGGCGCCTTTCATTCGCCGCTGTTGGCCGAGGCTGCCGCAGAATTCGCGAGCGACCTGGAGGCGACCGATTTCGAGGATCCTCGCCAGCCACTCGTGGCCAATGTATCCGGTCGGCCGGTAACCCGCGGCGCCGAGCTGCGGGCGGGATTGAAGCGGCAGCTCACGTCGCCCGTCCTCTGGCACGACACCATGAACTGGCTCGTGACGGGACAAGCCTACCGGCCCCGGGCGATATTGGAGGTGGGGCCGGGCACCGTTTTGAGCAACCTGGCCCGCCGCGCCTATCCCGAGGTTACGTTCTTCGCGGTGGGCACGACAAACGATCTAGCTGCCGTGCGCGGCCAACTCGAGTCCATCGTTGCGGACGCCGAGCGCAGGGAATTGGAGGCGCGTGATGGCCGCTGAGGGCGCCGTCGTCATCACCGGCGCCAACCGCGGCATCGGCCGGGGTCTGGCGCGGGACCTGGCCGCCAGCGGTTGGCCGGTCGCACTGGTCGGACGTAGTCTGGAGAAACTGGAAGCCGTGGCGGCCGCTCTGCCGGCGAAAGCGCGGGCGCGTTGTTACGCTGCGGACGTCTCGGACTGGGAGGCGGTCCAAGCGGCGGTCGGCGCGATCACGAAGGACTTTGCCATCGTCTACGGACTGGTCAACAACGCGGGCATCACGTGCGACGGCCTGTTCGTGCGGATGTCGCCCGCCGATTGGCAAGCCGTGTTGAATGTGAATTTGACCGGGACCTTCCACTTTACACGCGCCATTGCCCCGATTATGATGCGGCAACGAAAAGGACGGATCGTCAACATCAGTTCGGTCATCGGCCTGATCGGCAACGCCGGCCAGGCCAACTACGCGGCCAGCAAGGCTGGCATCGTGGCCATGACGAAATCGGTGGCGCGGGAGCTTGGCGGACGTGGGATCACCTGCAACGCCATCGCGCCCGGGTTCATCGAAACGGACATGACCGCCGATCTTCCCGAGAAGGTGAAGGCGGACATGTTGCAGCGGATTCCGCTGAAACGCTTTGGCCGGGCGGAGGACTTGGCCGGAGCCGTGCGGTTCCTGTTATCTCCGGACGCTGCCTGGATCACTGGACAGACGCTGGTGATCGACGGCGGCATGACTATGGGAAGCTAGCAAGACGCTCAAGGAGGGCCATCGTAATGGCTTCGATTCAAGAACGAGTCTATGAGATCATCGAGCGCAAGTTGTCCGTCAATCCAGAACAGATAACGCCCGAGGCATCTTTTCTGGATGACCTGGGCGCCGACAGCCTCGATACGGTGGAGCTGGTGATGGACCTCGAAGACGAATTCAATCTCACCATCCCCGACGAGGACCAGGAGAAATTGCGCACGGTGCAGGACGCGATCGATTACCTGGAAGAACGTCTGGCAGACCAGTAGGAACAGCCGCGCCGCCAACCGGCTCCGGCCGGGGGTTCGGCACCGACCCCGGCCCAGCGCATGTTCGCTGCGGCCGGGGTTTCGTTACGACGCCGACGGAGGTATTTGCAGTGAAGCAGAGCAATGTGGTCGTGACCGGCCTAGGCATGGTGACTGCCGTCGGACTCGACCGGGACTCGACGTGGCAAGCGCTCAAGGCCGGCCGGGGCGGCGTCGCGTCGATCCGTTCGTTCCCCACGGAAGGTTATCGCACGACGTTTGCCGCCGAGGTCGTCGGCTTCGACCCCGACACGTTCATGGATCCGAAGGACGCGCGCAAGGCGGATCGCTTCAGCCAGTTCGCCATCAAAGCCGCGCAGGAAGCGGTGGATCACGCCGCGCTGGGGGAGCTTCGCGACCCCTACCGGGCGGGGGTGATCATCGCCTCCGGTATCGGCGGCATGCTCACGTTCGAGGAACAGCATGCCAGGCTTCTGCAGCGAGGCCCCCGCGGCGTTTCCCCGATGTTCATCCCGATGATGATCGCGGATATCGCCGCCGGCTTGGTCTCGATCCGCTTCGGTATGCGGGGCCCCAACTTCGGCACCATCTCGGCCTGCGCCTCGTCCGGCCATGCCATCACGACGGCCTGTGACCAGATCCGCCTCGGCGCTGCCGATGTCATGTTGGCCGGAGGCAGCGAAGCCGCGGTCTGTCCGATGGCCCTGGCCGGCTTCGGCAATATGAAAGCGCTCTCGTCCCGCAACGACGACCCGGCGACGGCAAGTCGGCCGTTCGACCGGGAACGCGACGGTTTCGTGCTGGGCGAGGGCGCCGGCATGTTGGTTCTGGAGTCGGAGGACCATGCGCGTGCGCGCGGGGCCGCGATCTTGGCGCGGATCGCCGGTTATGGCGCCACGGCTGATGCGTTCCACATGACCCAGCCCGACAACGACGGCAACGGCGCCCAGCACAGCATGCTCGCGGCGCTCAAGTGCGCGGGGATTCCCCCCGGCGCGATCGGGCACATCAACGCCCACGGGACGTCGACACCGTTCAACGACAAGATCGAGACCCTGGCGATTCGCAAGGTGTTCGGCGCTCACGCCGACCGTATCAAAGTCAATTCGGTCAAATCCATGGTCGGCCACTTGCTGGGCGCCGCGGGCGCGGTCGAGGCCGCGGCAACGATCCTCGCGCTCAAGGAGGGGATCATCCCGCCGACCATTAACCTGCGGAATCCTGACCCCGAATGCGATCTGGACTACTGCGCCTCGGGCGCCGTTCACGCGCAGGTCGAGTACGCTCTATCCAATTCGTTCGGATTCGGAGGGCACAACGTCACGATCTGTTTTCAGGCTGTGCCTTGATTGCTATGAGGCTCAAGGATCTCTGGCAACAATTGCTTGCGCGCGGACGCAAGCCGGGGGTCGGCGAGCCGGACACCGAACTCGATCCGGCGCGGTTGACGCGATTGGAAGAGACGCTCGGCCACAACTTCCAGGCGCCGGATCTCTTGTGGCAGGCATTACTGCACCGCTCGCATGGGAGCGTCGTCGGCGCGAGCCGCGTCCAGAGCAATGAGCGTCTCGAATTTCTCGGCGATGCGGTGCTCGGACTCGTCGTCAACGCTCGCTTGTATCGCGACTATCCCCAGACCAGCGAGGGCGACCTCACCAAGATGAAGTCCTTGCTGGTTTGCCGCGACCGTCTTGCCGAAGTCGCGCTGCGCCTGGACCTGGGCTCGCACATTCGTATGTCGTTCAGCGAGGCGGCGACCGGCGGCCGCGGTCGCGCCAGCATCCTCGCCGATACCGTCGAGGCCGTGATCGGGGCCGTGTTCTTGGACGGCGGCCTTCCCGCAGCGGAGATTGTCATCGAGCATTGCCTGCTGGCCGACAGCGGCGAGTTGCTAGCGCGGAAAAAAGAGGAGAACTTCAAGAGCAGGCTGCAAGAGATCATTCAGGCTCGCTTCAAGGCGCCGCCGCGCTACCGCGTCACCGCCGTCAACGGTCCCGATCACGCCAGGCTTTTCCAGGTCGTCGTATCATTTAACGGCCACGTGCTCGGCGAAGGCGAGGGGCTGAACAAGAAGACCGCCGAACAGGCCGCCGCGCGTCAGGCCCTCAACCGGCTTGCGTCTAGCGGCGAGCTTCTGCAGGAACTCGCATCACCGCCGTCGGGTTGATTGCGGCGGCGAGATCGAAACGATTCGGGAAGGTTGCGCATGGTTGGGCGCTACGCCTTACCTTGGTTCTGGTGCTTGGCGCTCGCGCTGCCTGTGGGGGCCGCGCCCCGTGGCGACGAACTGCCGCCGCCGGTCGATGAGGTTCGGTTTCTGCCGGACTCGACCGGGGAGGATATCGGCTTGCCGCTCGGCGCTACGGCGACCTACGCGCTCGGCCGGTCCCTGTACCAGCAGGGCGATGTCGAATCCGCGCTGATCTATCTCAACCGTGCGTATCGGCTCGCGCCCGGTTCGTGGCGCATCAGCGAAGCGTTCGCGCAGGCGCTGCAGCAAGGCGGTTATTTCGTCGATGCGGCGCGCATCTACGGTGACCTCGTCGCCGTTGCGCCGGACAGCCTGGCGCAACGGCGGCAATACGCCGTGTTACTGGCGCAGAGCGGGCGGGCGGCAAGCGCCTTGGCTCAACTGGCAGAGCTCCGACGGCGCGGTGGCGCCGGTCCGGAGATCGTCAAGCTGGAAGCGGATATGCTCGGCCAGCTCGGCCGCATCGAAGACGCCTTGGCAGCCTATCGCGAGGCAGCGGCGCAGGACCCGGAGAACCGCGAGGGTTACCTGCTGGCGTCGGCCGTACTGCTGCAGCGCCACGAGCGGCACGCGGAAATGGCGGCGTTGCTGCGAGAAGGCCTTCAGCAGATGCCGGCATCGCGGCTATTGCGATCGCTCCTGCTGCGTTATCTGGTCACGCACGGCCAGATCCGGGAAGCGATCAACGAAGCCGCCGTCGGCGACGCCGCCCGGCTCGTCGCTGGCGCCACGCTGCAACCGGATTGCAGTTTGGAACTCGCCGAGATCTTGGCACGGCGCGACGACCTGAAGACCGCCAGCGCGGTGCTCACTGACTTGTTGGCGGATGGCCATCGCGACGCCGACCTCGAGGCGCAACTGGCTCGGTATCAGCTCGGATTGAACGAACCCGCCGCAGCCGCGGCGACTATGGAGGCGGCCGTTGGGCGCTGGCCGGCGGTCGCCGACCTGCATTTTCTGCTGGGCCGCGCGCGCGAACTGACCGGCGACATCGATGGTGCGCTGGCGGCCGTGCGTACCGCGGGAGAGCTCGCACCGGGTCAAGCGGGTTATCACGTGGCGCTGTTGCGGCTGCTGGTTTTGCATCGCGCCGATGCGTTGGCTCCCGCCGCCACGGAGGGCGAAGCCGCGGCGATTCGGCGCGAAGCGACGTCGCGAGCAGCGCGCGCGGCCGGCCTGTTGCAGCCGCAGGACTACGAAGGGCACCTGATTCTCGGTTACACGTACCGCAACCTCGGCGATCTCGAACTCGCGTGCCGGCATTTCCACCTGGCGGGAGGCGCGGCCGAGACAAAGGTCTCGGCAACGCTCGAGTTGAGCGTTTGCTTGCAAGAAATGGGGCGCACTGAAGAAGCGCAGGCCGTGCTGCGGACGCTCCAGGCCGAGTATCCGGACGACCCCGAAGTGGCTAACAATCTCGGCTATCTGCTGGCGGAACTCGGACAGGACCTGCAATTAGCTGAACAGTTGGTGCGGCAGGCCATGCGCTCCGATCCGGAGAATGCGGCCTACCTGGATTCTCTTGGTTGGGTCTTCTACCAGCGCGGCGAGTACGCGGAGGCGTTCGAGTGGCTGGTCGCAGCGGTCAATCAGCGGCCTGATGACCCGCTGATCCTGGAGCACCTCGGTTTGACGCTCAAGAATCTCGGCCGTTTCGCCGAGGCCACCGATATGCTACGGCGCGCTCGACAGCGCGGCGGCGATCCGGAGCGTCTCGACGCGTTGCTTGAGGAGCTTGCGGGTGAACGATGAACTCGGAATCCCCGGGTTGGTGCGTGGCCTTGCCGTCGGTCTGTATCTGCTGCTGGCCATCGGTGCCGACGCAACTGATGACGGCTCGGCAGCTCGCCTGGGCAGCGGCGCTTGGCGCCTGCAGACACCCTGGCATGAAGCGGCGGGCTGGGCGATCATCCTCTTGACGGACGACGGCTGCTGGCGGCTGGATTGCGCCCTGTCCGACCCGGGTTGGCAGGCGGACCGCGGCGACGTGGAACGACGACAGGGAGACG
>Ga0334888_1000953_pt1 | contig 41428 bp, 33 predicted proteins | sample GraSluR1_MG_FD_207227 | JGI IMG/M metagenome (GOLD analysis project Ga0334888, IMG submission 207227) | Sludge microbial communities from methane-producing bioreactor in Wageningen University, Netherlands - Granular Sludge_3_08-R1 | ecosystem: Engineered > Bioreactor > Anaerobic > Unclassified ...
GACGCCCGACGGCTTCCCCCTAGACCTCCTCACCGCAGGAGCAGCAATGCGAACCACTGAGCCTCTCGACATACCGGCCGTCCTTCTCCACGCCGGGCCTCTCACGGGCTCCGAGCTTGCCGAACACTTTCGGCAGGATATCCTTCTCGTGTGGCGGGAATGCCTCCGCGATGACCGCGTGTGCCTCGAGCGCGTGGGGCGGCGCTATCTGCGGCTCGACCGGGAGGTGGCGGGCTACGCACGCCTGTCTCCCTCCATTCGCCGAGAGTTCCTCACCTACACGGTCATCGGGCTCACCGAACAGACCCAAGAGGTGCGCACGAGAGCTCTGGCGCTCGAGCAGGAGATCAGAGGTATCAGTCGGGCCAAGTTACAATTGGCGGCGGGTACGATGGCCTCGGTGGTCGAATCGGTTCCCGGGTGGGTCGACGTGCAGGACAGCGTATGTTTCGTGATCGCGGGCGACATCACCTACGACATGGCCCATGCCGTGCCGCGCCCTGAGTCGAGTACGGGGCGCATGGTGCGTGGATCAGATCTGGATGTGGTCATCATCGCCGGAGACGACGTGCCCGAGGAGGCCCTTCGGGGCCTCGATGACGCCGTCTACAAGAAGAAGCACTTCCTCCTCGTACACCCCGCGTACCAGGAGGAGATCGACTACCTCATCAAGAGGGTGTCGAAGGTGCGCGAGCAGCTCGCCTTCGACAGCTTCGAGCACATGGTGGCGAGTAAGATCCTGAGTGAGGGCCTGCTGCTTCACGGCAGCGAGGCGCTGTTCGGACGGGTGAAGCTGATGCTCACGCAGGCTCAGGTGGAGGAGAAGCTCGCCCGGCTGGAAAGGACAGCCATGGAGAAGCGCCGGGCGGCCGAAGCCACGCTCCTTGCTTCCAATGGAACCCGCCCCGGGGCTGCCGAGTTCAAGCTCTTCTACACCCGAGAAGAGGGTGACGAGATCTACTGAGTCTGGCTGAGCCTCGTGCCCTTGAGAGCCCGCGGCCTCAGGTGCGATCCTCGACGGTGATGCCCCGTCTGTTGAGGACCTCCCTCTCTTCCAGCGCCCGGGCGGCGGCGGTGCGGTCGAGCACGAATACCACCTTGCCCTCATGTCCGGACAGCTGATGACAGTAGGAGAGAGGCACACAGCAGTCCGGCTCCATGAGGAGGGTCTCCGTCACGGCTTCGGTCTTTCTGGCTCCGTTGGCCACCACCACGACGGTGCGGGCCCGGAAGATGAGGTCGGCCGTCATCGTGACCGCGAACCTGGGGCTCTCCTCGACGCTCGCGAAGTGACCGTCGGCCACGGCATTGGCGATGGTGTTGTCGTCGAGCTTCACCACGCAGACGTCGCTACAGTCAAAGGGTATGCCGGCCTCGTGAAAGCCGACGTGGCCCCGCCCTCCTACGCCAACGACGTGGAGGTCTATGCCTCCGACGTGTTCGATCTTGGCAGCGTAGTCGTCCAGTATCTCCTCCCGCAACCAGCGCAGGAAGGGTGACGTGGGGTCTCTTCGTATCACGATGGCCTTGCCCACATCCGTGCCGAGGATCTCATAGTCTTGTGGGCTTGCCGCGAGCGCCTGCTCCAAGTCCCGCTGTTCGACCAGGGTGCCCCAAGGCACGTTGGTTTCTTTGAACTTGGTGTGAAGAAGCCCGAACAGTTCTTGAATCATGAAGAAGGTGTAGCTCTCGGGATGGAGGGCGCGCTGTTGGGCGTTCTCGCCGGGAAGGCCGATGTATTCGTCGAGGTTGAAGCTGCAGACGCGGCCGGCCTCGAATGCACCTGCGTTGGCGGCCCGAGCCAGGTGCTTGTACAGACCGGTGGGGGAGTTGCCGGTGGCGAGACCCAGCACGTAGGAGTCGCGGGTGGCAAGCGTTCGCCGGATGTCGTCGACGACGATGTTGGCGGCTGCCTCGCTCATGTGGTCGAAGTCGCGCGTGACGATGACGTGTGTGGGCATGAACCGCTCCCTGAGAGTGTGTGATGATGGGAGTGTGTACCAGCGGGCTCTACATCCGGAGGGCTCTACATCCAGCGGGCCCCGTATCCAGCCGGAACCAAGCGATGGTAGGTCACATGGGTCTCGAAAGCAAGGGAACCTACCGCTGGGGGTCGGCTGTTCAGGTCTTCAGCTCGGTGACCACCGCATCCACCAATGCGGAAAGTACGGCGCGGAATTCCTGCTCGGACCCCATGCAGGTGGTCTTCCCCCGCTCGATCTCGTCACGGATGCGGTCGAGGGCCGGACTGCTGGCGCCGTGTTCTTGGAGGGTCTCCACGAGCCGAGAGGCGGCATCGATGAGGCGGAAGGGGCCGTAGCGCTGAGGTTCGTCGAGCAGCTTGTGGGCGCTCACCACCATGAAGCCGACCACGTCGAAGAGGTCGTCGGTGACCGCGGTTGGAGACTCATTCATGGTATCCCTCGAAGTAGTAGCTTCCCTCGATGTGGCGTTGCGGTGGTTCCGGCCGGCTTCTCGGATAGCCCACCGCAACGAGAAGCATGGGCAGTACGTGCGTGGGCAGGTCGAGCAGCTCCCTGAGAGCATCGGCTTCAAATGAACCGACGGCGCAGGTACCGAGACCTAGAGCGTGCGCTTCGAGCATGATGTTCTGGGCGGCGCAGGCCGAATCCATGTTCGCGCAGAAGTCGACGGCAGCTTGTCCGGCACGGCGTGCGATCTCCTTGGCGTCCTGGCAGATGACGATGGCGGAGGGAGCACGGCCGATGAAGCCGGGAGCCAGCACGCGCAACGCGCGCAACTTGTCCGGACGCGTAAGGATCACGAATCTCCAAGTCTGGAGGTTGCTGGCGGAGGGTGCCCAGCAAGCGGCTTCTATCAACTGCAGAAGATGGTCGCGCGAGACGGGCCGGTCAAGGTAGGTGCGGATGCTGCGCCGTGTGCGGATTGCCTCGTGTACGTCCATGGCGTCCTTTCGTCTCAAACCACCGCGAGAGATAAGTATGCCATGCTCGGGCCGGGTGACTCGCCTTGAAATGAGGTTTGAGCGCGCCGCAGGTCCGATGGGATGTGGACCCGCTCGGACTCCGAGTAGGCCGTCCGATGGAGCGAAAGACGCGGTGGGCTTCCGCAAGGGAAGCCCACCGCGTGTCGTGAAGTCGAGGACGGCCTTTCGGCGCCACCCTCTCTGTGTGAGCGTGAGTGTTCGCTATTGCTTCTTGATGAGGGTCTCTTCCTCGCCGTCGAAGCTCAGGATGAGGTTATCGCCTTCGATCCGGAAGTCGACTTCCTCCAGTTCGTCGGTATCAGGGTCGGTGACAGCCAACTTGTTGCCGTTCACCGAAAAGGGCATCTCGATCTCTTCACCCATGAACCTGAGGACCATGACGCCGTCCGACTTGAACTCGTACTCCATCAGGCCGTCCTGATCGGTCCAGACACCGACGATGGCCTTGGCCGGATCGTCACTGCCACCGCCGCAGGCGCCCAGGGCCAAGGGAATGACCAAGACGAGGCAGAAAATGAGCGCCAGGACCTTCCACGTGTTCTTCATGCGAGACTCCCTCTCGTAGAGATGATAGCGTCAAGCAGCATATCAATACCGGGCGGGAAACGATAGCGACGGCCCGGCGGTGCACTCGGCCCGGGGCACACGAGGCCCTTGTGTGTACGAGGCCCGTCAGTTCACGTGGCCGGAATCGCTGGGTGGCAGGGCACGGGTCGGTGCGGGTGGTCGCGCGAAGGGCCGGCGGCGCGGCGAGGCTGCTGCGGAGCGGTATCGCGGCTCAGCGTGCGTGTCCGCGCGCGTGTGCACCTCCACGACGGCGGGAGGCATGTCGTCTGCTGCGGCGCTCGCTATGGCGCAACTCTTCGGCATCCACGGCGGGGACCGTGACGGCGTCGGCCAGGGGTTTCGGCCCGAGAGGCCGGCGTCTCTCCGGAGTGGCCCGCCGTGTGCCGCGAAGACGCCGAAGGCGGGCGCGCTTCCTTCGTGCGGCACGTTCTCCGATAACAGCGAGGATGCTTCCTACCACAACAAGGCCTGCCAAGACGAGAACCTTCCATGAGAGAACGAACACTTCGATTTCGCGTACCTCGCCGACCGTGAATTCCTCCGCCCGGGGACCGTATCTGATGTCGGCCGTGACGCGTACCCGGCCGATCCAGGGTAAGTCGTGGAGCTCCTGTTCGTACGTGTGCGTTGACCCGGGGAGGAGCGTGATCCGGTCGAGGTCGAAATGGAGATCCTTTGCGGGGAAGCCTCCGGCCACATTCATGTAGCCGCCGGGAATGGCGTGCACATTGCCGTCGTTCTCCACACTCACGGAGACCTTCTCGCGTCCGAATCCGAAGAGGAGTGGGGGTGCCTCCACACTGCCTATGGCCACGTGTTGGACGATGTCTCCGGGCACGGTCAAGAGCACCTGGCAGCCCACTCGTCCGGCTAGAACCACCGAGCCTTCTCCGTCCTGAGTGTGGGTCTCGCAGAAAATCATCGCGTAGTGGCCACCGGGTTCTGCCTCCTCGGGGATGCGAATCACGTAGTCGATGGTCACCGGTTGGTCGGGGATCATCGTCACCGGCTCTGCGGAGAGAGTGATCCAGGTGGCGGCCGAGTACGCCGTGTGACCTGGCTCGAGAAACACGAACGCCCCGGTGGGGTCTATGGCGAAATCTGTCACATACAGGCGGGCATCGAGGGGTGCATCACCGTGCGTGCCCACCCGGATACTGCCCTCGAGCGTCGTTCCGGGCTCCACGGTGTGCTCCATGCGGGCGGGAGAGATGCCCACGTCGAGGGCCAAGGCTGCGGAGGGCACCATCAGAAGAGAGAGAAGTGCCAAGAGCAGGGTGACTGTGGCGGCTCGGAGACTCTGCGGGAGAATCGGACGGCCTTCAGCCGGGATCAGCCGTCTTGCGGGGCAAAGAGAGAGGACGCCGGCGCTTGGGAGGACACCGGCGTCCCGCATGTGGGTGATGCGCGCGTCTGCTGTTCGCCGGGAGTGCGTCATGTCGGGAACATGTTCACCGCGCGCCCTCATCGTTCCTTCTGCCACGCTCGTGGATGGGTGAGGTCGCACGTCTGCAGCGGGGCTCGGAAGCGATGAGCGGTGGAGGATGGACGTGTGTGCCTGAGGTGGTCTGTGCCTTTCGCTCTTCGGGCCGGCCTACCGGAAGGTGAGTGTGTACGTTTGAGTGTCGGTGTAGATGGCTGGAGCCACGGACCAGTCGACATCGAGGGTGTAGTTGACACTGACGTCTGTCCCGCGTGTGCGCTCTCCAGATCCCAAGGTGCCGCCGTTACCGTCAAGAGTATTGATGCTGATCATGCCGTTCGGAAGTGTTTCTGTAACACCGTCAGGATTGGCGCCCTGCATCTTGAGAGCGCTTACCTGGAGTTGCCAGTTCCAGTTGGAACGGACGGTTGCGGTGAGAGAATCGGTGTCACTGGGATTGAGATCGGGGTCCACGTCCCAGTTGATGGCGTGCTTGTCGAGGCTGAGCCACACCGACTGGGCGACGTTGGCGGTGACCTCAACGTCGGCCGTCTGGTCGGGCGGGGCGGTCACGGCCACGCCCACGAAGAGCGCAAGCACGAGAGTGATTGCCAGTCCCGCGATGAGTAGCTTCTTCATGAGTTCCCTCCTGCAAGGAATGTCATTGATGCTCAGGCCTGCTGGCAGCCGGGCCGAAACCCGTGTTCGTAGGTTTCCCGACTACACGTTGGGGAGGGTATCGGCAGGATGGGGAGAGGACTTTAGCCCTTTGTGGGTATTCTTGCCCAGGTCAGCCGGGAAGCATCGGGCGGAGGCGCAGGAGGGGTCAGCGCAGCGAGTAGACGAGCCCCCGCTCCGACCAGTTGACGTGCGGTTCCAGCTCGACGTACGCAGCCATCGTGTCTTCGGGCGCGGGGGAGAGGAGCGGGCCTCGAGAGCTGCCCACCCGGACACGAATCTCGTAGTCCGTGCACGACACCCCCGTGTTATTGAATATCTCGGTGATGCATCCTCCGTCGTCGACCACGAGCAGTCTGACGGCAGATACGTGGGCGCTCACCCGCACGGCGCTCGGCTCCGCTGAGGCGGCGACGGGGCCGGGGTATGTTCCGGGCGCTGGGGAATCGGGGGGCGGGGCCGTCGCGTCGGGTTGAACCGACGACAAGGACAGCGCGGAGGATTGGGGGGCGCTGGTAGCGGCCGGAGCGGCAGTGGAAGGGGGAGCGCACACGATCAACACGGCCAGCAGGGAGGCCGCCACTACGAAGCCGAGAACGCCCATGTCTCTCACGCGGGAGTCACTCGGCCTTGTGGCAAAGCAGCGGTTTCGCACCATCGGACGGGCCCCTCAAGCCCGAGGTGGCCGGCGCGCTCGCAGAGCGGCTGCGAAGTCGGCCGATAAACTCATTCAAAGTATAGGCCCTTCTCGCGCACATGCACCATGGGGAGTGCTGCCCAGAAGAGATGGGCAAGGAGTCCCGGTCTATGGCGAGCCTCCCGTGAGGATGCACGGAACTCGATACAGACGAACGAGAGCCACCGGGGTCAGTGTGGCGTTTCTAGCAGAAGAATTTCCTCAACCGAGGAATTGCGTACCGCGACACACGTGACCGTCGGCTTGACGGCGTGTGGCGGCTGAATGGATCCCAGCCGGCTGTGCTACCGTTGCAACGTGGTGGCGATTCGAGGAGCGCTCGGCAAGGGGGAGCGATATGGGCGTTGACGCAGAGGAACGGGCCGGCTTTCGGGAGGAAGGGCCCGCATCTGAGTACAGGCATCCTGTGCTTGACATGCATGTGCACCCTCCATTCCCTCACGCGTATACGCCGGAAGGGCTCTCCTACGCCATGACGGTGAACCCGCAAGGCGTGTCCCTTTTCGAAGAGCTTCGAGAGCCTGCCGATTTCCTTGCCTACTTCCACGGCCTCGGGGTGGATCACGTGGTCCTTCTCGCCGAAGAGGCTCCGTTGGTCAGCGGCATGGTCATGAGTGAGGATGTGGTGGACTTTGCCACCGGCACCGATGGCCTACACGCCTTCGTGTCGTTCAATCCTCACCTCACACTCGATCCACTCGGCCGCTTCGAGGCCTTGAGGGAACGGGGGAGGGTGGCCGGCGTCAAGTTCTTGCCCTCCTATCAGCACTTCTGGCCCAACGACCGCCGTCTCTATTCGTTGTACGGGCGATTGGAGGAACTACGTCTCCCGGTCACCTTCCATACCGGCCTCTCGCGCTTCCGAGGGACCAAGCTCAAGTACGCTCAGCCGGTTCTTCTCGACGAGGTGGCAGTGGACTTCCCCGATCTACCCATCCTCCTGGCTCACGCCGGCAGAGGAGTGTGGTACGGGGAGGCTCTGCTTCTCGCCTCGCTGCATGAGCATGTGTATCTGGAGATTTCGGGGCTTCCGCCCCGAAATCTCCCCACCTATTTTCCGCGGCTCGAGTCGGTACTCGACAAGGTGGTCTTCGGCTCCGACTTCCCCGGCGTGCCCTCCATACCCGACAACCTGCGTGACCTGCGGGAAGTGCTGGGGCCTGAGGCTGCGCACCGGGTGCTGTGGTGTAACGGGGCCCGCCTCCTCGGTCTCTGAGCAGCCGTTTCGTTTCTCACACCGACCGCTCGGTCTCGGGCCGTTTCCTTTCGCCGCCCCTGGGGGGAAGGTCCACGGTGTGAACAAGACGAACCTGATACGGGTATAGTGGTGTTGGTGCGTGCTCCCTTGAAGCCTCACGGGGACAGTCAGGCGAGTGGCGAGGACCTCCCGCGATTCCCGGAGGGCCGTCACGGGTCTCCAGGGAGGCCCGCACCGGGGAGAACAGAGTTGAGAGAGGAGAGCACGACGTGTGCCCGGGATCTCACGGTGACGGGCCCTGCCCACAGCTTTCGACCGGGATGGTTGCTGTCGGGAGGGTGGGTCGGGTGTTGCGCTGCAGCTCACGTCGGTGGCGCGCCTCCATCGTGCTGCCCCTCCTTCTCGTCCTCGTCTTTGTTGTGGTCCTGTGCGTGCCCGTCACCGCAGCGGCCTCCCTGTCCACCGAGGAGCTCGACCTCGTAACTCAGGTCAACGCGTACCGGGAGGCCAACAACCTCGCCCCACTTCTGGTGAGTGTCACCCTGAGCGACTCTGCCGCCAGGCACTCGAGCGACATGGGGCGCTATGGGTTCTTCGGCCATACCACGCAACAGTCGGACTACTTCCCCATAGGCTCGGCACCGTGGGACCGCATGAGGCTGTGCGGGTATCCCCAGGCAGCGATGGGGGAGAACATCGCGGCGGGAGCCGCTCTTTCCACCGGCTCCGCGGTGTTTGAACGTTGGCGGGCGTCCCCCACTCACGACGACATCATGTTGAGTCCGAGCTTCAAGGTTGTCGGTGTCTCGCGAGGTTATGTAGCCGGCTCGCCCTACGGCTACTACTGGACGGCCGACTTCGGCGGCTATGTGGACGCCACCGCGTACCCGCCCGGCGGCATGAGCACGACGTCCTCGACGAGCACCACGGTGGCAGCCCCGAGTACCACGACTACCATGCGATCACTCACCACCACCACGACTGCACGCCCTCCCGCAAGCACGACAACCACCACAGCGCAGTCCGCCGCCACGACGACGCTGCCGCCCGCGGTTTCACCGGCACCCGGGACTACTCCCACCACCATCTCTTGGGTCAGTCAACCGCCGGTGCCGACTGTCTCCCCCTTCTCCGATGTTCCTACCACTCATCTCTTCTACGGGTCTATCTGCACCCTGCACGCTGAGGGGGTGATGACCGGCTTTGGCGACGGGCTGTTTCGGCCGGACGACTTCGTGAGGCGGGCTCAGATGGCCAAGATACTGGTGCTTGCCCAAGGGAGCTCTCTGCGGGAGCTCGAGCCGCCCAGCCGGGCCACCTTTTCCGACGTACCTCCCGGCGGGGGAGACTACCCCTTCATTTTCGTGGAGCAGGCGGCGGAGTGGGGTATTGTCGAGGGTCGCCCAGACGGCAGTTTCGCTCCCTACGAGCACGTGACTCGGGCGCAACTCGCACTCATGGTGGTGCGTGCTGGTGGCTCCCATCTGGCCGCGCCGCCCACCGACTACCACCACGGTCTTCTCGACGTCCCTCCCTTTGCGGCGGAGGCGGTGCGTATCGCCACCTACAACGGCCTGCTCTCGGGCACGACCGTCCACGCTTTCGACCCCTACAGCTTCGCCACCCGGGGCCAAGTGGCCAAGGTGGTGTGGGCTCTCGTGGTGATTCTCGGCATGTCAGGTGCCTGGAATTGACTGGGTGGACGCGGCCCCGTAGCATCGGCCGTGACAAAGGGTCACGTGCGGTCTTGGTGGACGGACGGCGAACGGGGGCGTTTCCGGCGAGCGGGGCGAGGGGGCATGGGGCGTGAGTCATGGTTCGAGAGCAGGCCGACCCCACCCGACCGTGGGCGCGGCCACACGGCTGTCGGCCGATGATCTCTTCTACCTCAACGAGGGCACCCACCTGGAGTTGTACCGCCACTTGGGTGCACACCTGGGGGAGGTCGAGGGCGCGGCGGGTACGTACTTCGCCGTGTGGGCTCCCAATGCTCACAGCGTAGCGGTCGTCGGTGACTGGAACGGTTGGAATCCGGCGGCGCATCCACTCAAGGCCAGAAGCCTCTCTGGCGTCTGGGAGATGTTCGTGCCCGGCGTGGGCAAAGGCGCGCTCTACAAGTACCACATCGTCTCGCGCCGCCACGGCTACTCGGTCAACAAAGCCGATCCTTTCGGAGTGTTCCATGAGAGCCCTCCCGGTACCGCCTCCATCGTGTGGGATCTCGACTACGTGTGGGGTGACGGCCCCTGGATGGCGGAGCGGAGCGAGCGCAACGGCCCCGAGGCACCGATCTCCATCTACGAGCTCCACCTGGGGAGTTGGATGCGGCAGGAGGAGGAAGGGGGTCGCTCGCTGTCCTATGCCGAAGCGGCCCCACGAGTGGCGGAACACGTGCGGAAGCTGGGTTTCACGCACGTGGAGATCATGCCCATCATGGAGCACCCGTACGACGGTTCGTGGGGGTACCAGACCACCGGCTACTTCGCTCCCACCAGCCGCTACGGCACGCCGCAGGAGTTCATGGGCTTCATCGATACTCTCCACCGCGAGGGTATCGGGGTGATACTGGATTGGGTCCCTTCGCACTTCCCCTCCGACGAACACGGCCTCGCCTACTTCGACGGGACACATCTCTACGAGCACGCCGACCCCAAGAAAGGATTCCACCCCGACTGGAAGAGTCTCATCTTCAACTACGGCCGGAACGAGGTCAGGAGTTTTCTACTGTCGAGTGCCCTGTTCTGGCTCGACGTGTATCACGCGGACGGGCTGCGAGTGGACGCGGTTGCGTCCATGCTGTACTTGGACTACTCGCGCGAGCCGGGAGAATGGATACCCAACAAACACGGCGGTCGGGAGAATCTGGAGGCCATCTCTTTCCTGCAGCGCATGAACGAGGAGGCCTACGGCCGCCACCCCGACATCATGATGATCGCCGAGGAGTCCACCTCCTGGCCCATGGTCTCACGGCCGGTGTACCTGGGAGGGCTGGGCTTCGGCTTCAAGTGGGACATGGGGTGGATGCACGACACCCTCGACTACATGGCCTACGACCCTCTCTTCCGTAAGTATCATCACGAGAGGCTCACCTTCCGCTCGCTCTATCTCTCCACGGAGAACTTCGTTCTCCCGCTCTCCCACGATGAGGTGGTACATGAGAAATCCTCACTCATAGGGAAGATGCCGGGTGATGAGTGGCAGAAGTTCGCCAACCTGCGGCTTCTCTACGCCTACATGTGGATACAGCCGGGCAAGAAGCTGTTGTTCATGGGCGCGGAGATGGCCCAGTGGGAGGAATGGGACTACCGGGGGTGCCTCAGTTGGGATCTCCTCGCCTATCCCCGCCACCAAGGGGTGAGCCGCCTGCTCGCAGAACTGAATACCCTCTACCGACGGTATCCCGCTCTTCACCAGCTCGACCATTCACCCGCCGGCTTCGAGTGGATCGATGCGAACGACAGCGAGCAGAGCGTGATCACCGTCCTTCGGAAGGGTCATAGGGCCGAGGATACCGTCGTGGTGGTCCTCAACTTTACCCCGGTGCCCCGCTATGAGTACATGGTTGGAGTACCCCGACGGGGCCGCTGGGCCGAGATTCTGAACACCGATGAAAGACACTTCGGTGGTAGTGGCCACTGCAACACGGCCGGTCTTGAGGCCCGGGATCGTCCCCACCACGCCCGGCCGTTCTCTGTGAGCCTCACCGTGCCTCCACTGGGAGCGGTGTTCCTTCGCCCGGAGGGGGAGTCGGCGTAGGTAGGAGGCCACCGGCTCAGTTCGAGGCCACCGGCTCAGTTCGAGGCCACCGGCTGGATGGCGCAGTCGAGCTGTTTCATGGTGTGCGCGTTGCCCGCGAGCAGCACCGTGTCTCCTTCCTTCAAGGTTTCATTGGGTGGCGGAGACACAATCACCCGTCCATCGCGTTCTACCTGGACGACAGTCACTCCGAGAACGCGGCGAAGGTCCAAAGAGGCGATGGTGTGGCCCACCCAGGGGTGATCCCCGGTGAGAAGGAGGCTTCCTGCCGAGAAGTCGTGCTTCCCTGTGTCCGAGCTCTCACTGCCTGGTGCGGGCTGCTCGAGGACCCACACGGCCCTCTCCAGCTGGTCATGTGCCGCAAGGAGGAGGAGGTGGTCGCCGGGGAAGAGACGGAATTCGGGCGGAGGAGCGAAGGTCATTCGACCCTTCCTGCTGACGGCGAGAATGCTGGTGCCGGTCTGTTCCCTGAGGGACAGCTCGCCAATTGTGAGGCCGGCGGCACCGGAGGAGGGCGGCAGGCGGAATTCGCGCAGTTGAGCCGCTCTCACCAGCCCCTCCGGAACCAGATCCATGGCGCCGGTGAGGATATCTGCAGCCTCGGCCGCTGCATCGCTGAAGGGGCGCAGGATGGCGTCTGCTCCCGCCGCCATGAATGCCGCCGCCTCATCTTCGTGGTGGGCGGTGAGGGCTGTTCTCCCCGTGAACTGCTGCTCTTGGAGCAGGCGAAGAGGTGCCAGATTGGACTCGAAGCCCGGGGTGGTGTTGACGACCCATCGTGCGCCTGTCAAAGGCAGTCGCTGGAAGATGTCGGGGTCGAGGGCGTCGCCGTAGACGACGGGCACCTCGTGTTGGGACCAGGTGGTGACCACTTCAGGGTCGAAGTCGACCCCGAGCAGCGTGCGGCCGCGGTTGAGCAGGTGGTTGGCGATTTCCCCGCCGTATCGGCCTAGGCCGATGAGTATCACGTCGATGCCGGCCTCTAACGGCGCCTCCTTTCCCGCTTCCGCGTACGGTACCTTCCGCTGGAAGAGTTTGAGTGCCGGGGCAAGTCGTCTATGGAGCGGCTCGGAGTAAAGGATCATGTAGGTGGAGAGTGTGATGGTGACCAGACCCACGAGCGTGACGAGCCCTAGAGTCTCGCCACCTATATGCCCGAGACTGACACCCAGTGCCACCAAGATGAGGGAGAACTCACTGATCTGAGCGACCGTCAGCCCGGCTAGGAAACTGGTCCTGCTGCGGTACCCCATGAGCCCCATGATGATCAAGACAATGAGGGGGTTCCCCACCAGAACGAACACCGAGAACACCAAGGCTTGAGGAACCTGAGCTCCGATGAGAGACAGGTCCAGCCTCACACCCAAGTCGAGGAAGAAGAACAGCAGAAGAAAGTCGCGGACGACGGTGAGTCGCGAAGCGATGGCATCGCGGTACTCGGTGGTCGCGAGAGATACTCCACCCAGGAAGGCGCCCACCTCCCGGCTGAAGCCCAGCAGGTCGGCGGCCGCGGCCATGGCGACCGCCCAGGCAATGGCAAAGATCGCCAGCAACTCCTGCGAGCGCGCGATGCGGCCGAGTAGCCAGGGGAGAACGAACCGGGTCACCAGTGCCAGCCCAACGAGGAGCGCCGCGGCCTTCCCCGCTACTTCGAGCACCGTGAAGAGGGCGGAGCGGTCCTCGCCCGCCCCGGGCGCGAAGGCCGAGAGGGTGATCATAGCGATCACCACCACGATGTCCTGGACGATGAGAAAACCTACCGCGATGCGGCCGTGAAGAGAGTCGATCTCGCGCTTGTCGGTGAGCAGCTTGACGATGATGACGGTGCTCGAGAAGGTGAGCGCAACCGCCACATACACCGCTGTGACGGGAGAGAGGCCGAAGGCGAGTGCGATCAAGAATCCGAATACCGAGGTGAAGATCACCTGGCCCATACCTGTGGCCAAGGCTATTCGGCCCATGGTCTTGATGGTGTGGAGGTCGAGCTTGAGCCCCACCACGAAGAGCAGTAGGGCGATGCCCATGCCGGCGAGCAGCTCGACCTCCTCGTGGCTCTCCAGGACACCGAGAACCGAGGGTCCGATGAGAATACCAGCGGCAAGGAAGGCGATGATCACCGGCTGCCTGAGGGCCAGTCCGAATGCGGCCAGCACCGCGGCCACCAGGAGGATGAAGGCGATCTCGTTGAAGACGTCTTCGAATTGCACCAACGGTCTCCTGCTTCGCTCGTGCGTCGTCGGAGGTCGGAGGGTACCTCGGGGAAGATGGTGAAGAGAAGCATAGCGCACGCGACAGGCTTGCGCGGGGTTCAGACTCTCCTCTATTGTGCGTGGGCATGGAGTACGGCCAATACACGGTGCGTGTCAGTCAGAGGGCCCGCAAGGTCCACTTCGTCGTGTCGCGAAGGCATGGGCTCGAGGTGGTGGTGCCGGCGGGATTCGACCGCGGGCGCATTCCTGAACTGCTGGCGGACAAGAGGGACTGGCTCGCGCGTACGGCCGCCCGGCTGGGGGAGGAGGCTGCCCGTGTTCCCCGGGACGAAGCGGGCGATCTCCCGCAGGTGGTGCGATTGCGGGCCGTCGCTGAGGAGTGGCGCGTGGCGTACCGGGCCGGCTCAGAACCGGCTGGCCGGGGCCGGCCGAGGGTGAGAGAGTACCCTTCCGTGGAGCACGCCGGGCCCATTGAGTACGCCGGGCCCATTGGACAGGCCGGACCCATTGAAGGGCGCGACGGAAATGGGCCGGGAAGTCTCGAAGCGATGAAGCCGGCGGGCTTCATCGCGGTCCCGGCGGAATCAGGGCGGGAAGCGCCGGTCCGCACCGCCCTTTCCCGCTGGCTGGAGAGCAGGGCTCGTCTGCACCTCCCCGGCATGGTGGCCTCCACGGCGCGGGAACTCGGCTTGGACTACGCTGGTGTGAGCATAAGGGCGCAGAAGACCCGCTGGGGAAGCTGTTCGCGTGCGGGGGCGATAAGTCTCAACTGCACCCTTCTCTTCCTCCCGGCTCACCTGGTGGACTACGTGCTCGTGCATGAACTCTGCCACAGGAGAGAGCTGAACCACTCAGATCGATTCTGGGCGATGGTGGGGGGGTTTCGACCGGACTGGAAGCTGAGGCGACGGGAGCTGAGGAAGGCGTCTGCGTACGTACCGCCGTGGGTGGAGCTGTGGATGGAGGAGCGCCGCCGGCAGGGCTGATGTCGAAGCGCACCAGGCGTAGGTACCGGACACGTGACGTGGGGGCCGCCGAACTGGCGTCCGGCGGCCCCCACGCTGTGCTTGCCAGAATGCGGGCGAACGGCTACTCCTACCCGCGCCGCCTTCTACCCCGACGCCTCATCGGCTCCTACGCGTAGCGCGCCACCACTTCCTGGATGTGCGGAATTGCCCCGTCCACTGTTTCCGGAGCAACGCAGTAGGCCAGACGAATGTGACCGGGGCCGAAGAAACCGCTTCCCGGCACGACCAACACCAACTCCTCGGCCATTTCCTTGGCGAAGGCCACGTCGTCGTCGATGGGACAACGTGGGAAGAGGTAGAAGGCGCCTGCGGGTTCCGGCACCTCGAGCCCCGCCTCCCGCAGCGCAGCGAGAAGCACGTCGCGGTTGCGTTTGTAGAGAGAGAGATCCACGGAGACACCCTGCAGGCGCTCGACTGCTCGCTGCATGAGTGCGGGAGCGTTGACGAAACCGAGTATGCGGACGGCGAGCACGCAGGCTCCCATCACCTGTTCGATCCCTTTGATGGCCGGGTTTGCGGCAATATAGCCTATGCGCTCACCGGCAAGAGAGAGATTCTTCGAGTAGCTTGTCACCACCAACGAGTCGTCGTAGGTGGAGAGGACCGGGGGTACGACGGTATCGTCGTACACGATGTCGCGGTAGGGTTCGTCGGAGACCAGGAAGATGCGGGTACCGAGTTCCTCCTCTTTCCGGGCGAGCATGGCGCCCAGGGCCTCGAGCGTCTCGCTCGGATAGATGACTCCGGTGGGGTTGTTGGGCGAGTTCACCAATACCACCCGGGTCTTCGGGTTGATAGCCGCTTCGAGGGAAGACAGGTCGAGGTTGAAGTCGGCGGCGGCGGGAACCATCTTGACCGTGCCGCCGTGGTTGTCGGTGTAGAAGCCGTATTCGACGAAGCAGGGATTGCTCACCAAGACCTCGTCGCCGGGATTGAGTAGGGCGCGTAACACCACATTGAGAGCTCCACCTGCACCCACCGTCATGACGATGTGCTCTGCCCCGACCTCCACCGCCTGTTGCTTCGACACCGTCGCTGCGATCGCGGCTCGGGTAGAGGGGTAGCCCGGGTTGGGCATGTAGCCGTGGGCTCCGGGAGTCTCCTCCGTGAGGAGGTTGGAGAGGCACAGCTTGAATTCCTTGGGCGGTTCGAGATTCGGATTACCGATGGAGAAGTCGAAGACGTTCTCGGCGCCGTGTTCGGCCTTCAGGCGGGTGCCTTCCTCGAACATCTTGCGAATCCAGGAGGAACGGGCCATATATCCGGCCATCTGCTCGGAAATCGGGAGCGGTGCGGTCATATCCATGAACCCCTTTGGTCGATTCTAATCGAAGCCGCGCGTGTGCAGAATCGGGGAGGCCTCCTCGGCCCGGCTGGCATCACGGGAACACCCCCCGCGACACCGCCGCCTGCGCCACCCGCTCCACCGCTAGGATGTAGGCGGCGGTGCGTAGGTCCACCTTGTGATCTTGCGCGATGGCGGCCACAGCGTGGAATGCCTGGGTGATGATCTGGTCCAGGCGGGCGTTGATGTCTTCCTCGTTCCAGAAGAGTTTCTGGGTGTTCTGCACCCACTCGAAGTAGCTGACGGTGACTCCCCCGGCGTTGGCCAAGATATCGGGCACCACGAGCACCCCTTGGTCGGCCAGAATGGCGTCGGCGTCGAAGGAGGTGGGGCCGTTGGCGCCCTCCACGATGATGCGGGCCTTGATGCGATCGGCGTTCTCCAGGGTGATCTGGCCCTCGATGGCGGCCGGCACCAGGATGTCGACGGGAAGCTCCAAGAGCTCGGCGTTGGTGACGGTGTCGCCCTGGGGGGCGGTGGAGACGGTGCCGTGTTCGGTCAAGTGAGTGCGGGCGGCGGGGATATCTAAGCCTGCTTCAGAGTAGATGCCTCCATCCACGTCGGAGACGGCCACCACTTTCACCCCCATCTCGGAGAGGATGCGGGCGGTGTGGTAGCCTACATTGCCGAAGCCCTGCACGGCCACGCTCACCTGTTCCAAATCCAAGCCGCGGGCAATGGCGGCTTCGCGGAGAGCATAGACCGCGCCTTGAGCGGTGGCCGCTTCCCGGCCCAGAGAGCCTCCCACGCCCACCGGTTTGCCGGTCACCACCCCCAAGACCGTGTAGCCGGCCAGGATGGAGTAGGTGTCCATGATCCAGCTCATGGTCTGGGCGTTGGTGTTGATGTCGGGGGCGGGGATGTCGGAGTCGGGGCCGATAAAGGGGGTGATCTCCCAGGTGAAGCGGCGGGTGATGCGCTCAAGCTCTCCCAGGGAGAGCTCCCGGGGGTCGCACTGCACACCCCCCTTGGCCCCCCCGAAGGGGATGTCCACCACCGCGCACTTCCAGGTCATCAGGGCAGCTAAGGCTTTCACCTCGTCAAGGTCTACCGAGGGGTGGAAGCGGATGCCACCCTTGGCCGGGCCTCTATGGGTGGAGTGCTGCACCCGGTAGCCGGAGAACACCCGGACGGTGCCGTCGTCCATGCGCACGGGGAAGTCCACGCTCAAGGAACGGCCGCCCCGCCACAGTACGTCGGCCAAGCCGGGGTCCAGATCCAGATGGGAGACGGCCTTGTGGTACTGCATGTAGGCGACGTCTAGGAGCTTGAAGCCTTCCGGTTGGCAGCTTATGGCGAAGCCGCTGTCTTGGTCCATTGCGTGCTCCTCAATTATGTTCTGTGTGCTACTGATGGTGCAGCGGCCGTCTCCGATGAGACGGCCGCACTGTTCCTACTGCTCCCAGTCCTTGGTCTGGGCCCGGCCCACGGCGAAGGCCCGCAAGTTGAGGTCAAGGATCTTGGCCGGTAGTTCCCGGTGTAGCACCGTGTCCCACACGCCTTCCTCGATGGGAAGGAGCGTGGAGAGGGCCCCGAGTAAGACCACGTTGGCGGAACGGGCCGAGCCCGCCTCCTCGGCCAAGGCGGTCGCGTCGATGGCCAGCGAACGCGGGGCGCAGGAGGCGATACGCTCCTCCACATCGTCGGGGTAGGTGAGTGCTCCGCTCGTCACCGTGCTGGGGTTGACGCGGGCGGTGTTGTAGAGGTGCAGACCGTCGGCTTTTAAGAAGTGGCAGTTGCGTACCGCCTCCAGCGGTTCGAAGGAGAGCATGACATCCACCATGCCCTCAGAGAGCACGGGCGAAAAGACCTCTTCCCCTATGCGCAGGTGACTGGTGACACTACCGCCGCGCTGGGCCATGCCGTGCACTTCGCTCTGCTTGATGTCGTAGCCCGCCTCCACGGCGGCCTGCGAAAGCAGGAAGCTGGCCAGGATGACGCCTTGGCCTCCCACCCCGGCCATGAGGATGTTGGTGCTGTCGCTCTTCACTAGTTCTCACCTCCGGGAAGGATGGCCTCGAAGCGGCACATCTGGGCGCAGATGGAGCAGCCGGTGCAGAAGGCGGGATCGATGACGACCACATCTTTGTCTTTACCCTCGGGCGGTGCGGTCAAAGACAGAGCCGTGCAGCCCACCCGCAGGCAGCGCTTGCAGCCGGTACAGGCCTCGGCGTCCACCATATAGGGCACGCCCTTGATCTTGTACTCGAGCACGCAGGGGGCTTCGGCGATGATCACCGAGGCCTCCGGGGCGGCGATCTCCTCCTTCAATGCCTCCTCTACTTCCTTCAGGTTGTAGGGATCCACTTTGCGTACCCGGGGAACCTTGAGTGCCTTCACCACCTCGGCGATATCGATGTGGGGAGCCTCCTGGCCGCAGAGCACGCAGCCCTGTCCTGGAGTGACCTGCCCGCCGGTCATAGCCGTGGTGCGATTGTCCAGGACCACGAGCACGGAGGTACCGTTGTTCCACACAGTGTTCAAGACTTCGGGTATACAGGAGTGGAAGAAGGTGGAGTCGCCCACCACCCCCACCACCGGGGCCTGGGCCTTATCCGGCATCCTCTCGGCAAGGCCTTTGTCCATGCCGTGGGCCATGCTCACGCCCGCGCCCATGCAGATCACCGAATGGAGTGCCGAGAAGGGGGGGAGAGCCCCTAGGGTGTAGCAGCCGATATCCCCGGTCACGTAGGCTTTCAGGCGGTTGAGGGCCACGAACACCCCGCGGTGCCCGCAGCCGGGGCAGAGCGTGGGCGGCCGGGGAGGTACGCCTTGAGCCGGCGCCGGGGCTTCTGTCAACAGCATGTCGTTGACGGGGAGATTCGCCCGTGCAAGACCGGCGGCCACGATGCGGGGGTTGAGCTCGTTCTCCAAGGGGATGAGGTCCTTGCCGCCGGCAACCTCTATGCCCATGAGGCGGATCTGCTCCTCCAAGAAGGGGTCGAGCTCCTCCACCACGTAGAGCTTCTTCACCTGGGAAGCGAAGGAGGCGATGAGGTTGCGGGGCAGAGGGTAGGGCATGCCGATCTTCAAGGTGGAGGCCTCCGGCATGGCCTCGCGCACATACTGATAGGTGACACCGCAGGTGATGATGCCCACCTCAGGGTCGCGCATCTCCAAGCGGTTGCCCGTCCAGGTCTCGGCCCACTCCCCGATCTTGCGGATGCGCTCCTCCACCTCGGCGTGGCGGGTGCGGGTGAAGGCGGGGAGGATGCAGTAGGAGAGATCGCGGTTCACGGCGAAGGGCTCGGCCGATTCCACCCGATCTTCCAGTTCCACCAAGCTCTTCGAGTGGGAGATACGGGTTTCGGTGCGGTAGAGCACGGGGGTGCCGAAGGCTTCGGAGAGAGCCATGGCTTCAGCCACGAAGTCTTTGGCCTCTTGGCTGTCTGCGGGCTCCATGACCGGCAGGCGGGCGAAACGGGCGTAGTTTCTGTTGTCCTGCTCGGTCTGGGAGCTGTGCCGGGATGGATCGTCGGCTGTCAGTACCACCAAGCCGCCCTTGACGCCCGAATACACGGCGTTGAACAGAGGATCGGCGGCCACGTTCAGGCCCACCAACTTCATGGTGCAGAAGGCCCGGGCGCCCACCACGGTGGCCCCCAAGGCCACCTCCAGGGCCACCTTCTCATTCACCGACCACTCGCAGTAGAGGCCGTCATAGGTGGCCAGGTTCTCCAGGATCTCGGTGGAAGGAGTCCCAGGGTAACCCGAGGCCACATTCACCCCCGCCTCCCAGATACCCCGGGCAATGGCTTCGTTTCCGGATAGGAGCTTCTTCAAGATGCAGTCCTCCCCATGGGTTGGGTGTGACAACTACCGCTGTGCCGCTGCGCCTTGGGACGGCCTGAAGGGCACAAAGTCGGAGCCAAAGCGACGCATCCTCACCGATTCGGCGAAAAGCTCGATGACTCCGACCAGGTCGAACACCGGAAGACCATAAGTCTTCAGTAGATCACGTCGAGCAACACTCAGATTCGTGCACTCGAGCACCAACGCCTGCACGGTGGGTTCCTCCCGGAGCAGGCGGCCGGCTGCTTCTACCACCTCCTCTGATATCGCGGTCGCGTTGAGTATCTCGCCCCCCTCGAGCACAGAACTCCTGAACTCCTTATAATCTTCCATGCCCATTATCGCAACTTTCGACGTGTCAATGGAGCACGCTTTGAGGTGGGCCGGACGCAGAAACGCGGCATGCCCGGTAATGATGCCGACCTTGTGCGAGGGCTTGAGCGTGGCCAAGATCAGCGGGACGCAGATGAGACTCGAGCTGATGAAGGGCACTCGGAGAATCGATGCGATCTCCGCCTGATAGAGAGAGAAGAGGCCGCAGTCCGTCGCGACGAAACTCACTCCCAGAGCCTCGAGGCGTGTGGCGGCGTCTGTGACCGGGGTGAGAAGAGAGGGCTCATAGTCGAGAAGGTGGTCTACCTTGAAGCCACGTGCGACCTCGTACCGTACGGGGAAGGGGAAGGTGGCGGCATGGCCGGGGTCTCCGGGCACACGCGGGGTGGTGGAGTCGAGCATGATGATGCCCGCCACCGAACCGTAGAAGGGAAGTCCGGCGTGAGCGGTATTCTGCTCTGGGTCGAGATCACTCATGGGGCGGCTCCGGGTGGAAGTGGGTGATGACGATATGACCGGGTTGGGGCGCAATCAAACCTCTCCGCCACCCCGGTCGCCCGGCATATGGTGTTCTTGCAGGCGTTTCTCCTGCGGCGGCGCGTCCCCGGGGAGTAATCAACAATACCTGAAGAAGAAGAGCTTTCGCGGTAACATGATTGGACCGCATACTAACAACGGTAGTACTGCCGGTCAATGAGGCGGTGATGCCGGTCAAGGGGAGGGACGTCCTGATGCGCATCGTGGACCTTCGTAGCGATACCAAGACCAAGCCGACGCCTGAGATGCGGCGGGCCATGTTCGAGGCGGAGGTGGGCGACGACGTGTCGCGGGAAGACCCCACCGTCAACGAACTCGAAGAGACGGCTGCTCGCATGCTGGGCAAGGAGGCCGGTCTCTTCCTGGCGAGCGGCACCATGGGGAATCTGGCCTGCCTGCTCACGCACTGCCGCCGGGGCCACGAGATCATCGTGGGCGAGATGTCCCATATCTACTGGGCGGAAGTGGCAAGTGCGGCGGCATTCGGAGGCATCGCCTATCACGCCGTGCCCAACGAAGGCGATGGCACCCTCGATCCGGCAACGGTGCGAGAAGCCATACGGCCCGACAACATCCACTTTCCCGAGACCGGGCTCATCTGCCTGGAAAACACCCAGAACCGCCAAGGCGGAGTCGTTCTGCCCCTGTCGTATCTGGCCAAGATGCGTTCGCTGGCTGACGAGGCGGGCCTGCCCCTCCATCTGGACGGGGCGCGCATCTTCAACGCTGCGACGTATCTGGGCATCCCCGCTTCGGAGATCGCCCGCTACTTCGACTCGGTGCAGTTCTGCGTGTCGAAGGGCTTGGGAGCGCCGGTGGGGTCGTTGGTGGTGGGGACCGAGGACTTTGTCGACCGGGCGAGGAAGACGAGGAAGATGCTTGGTGGCGGCATGCGCCAGGCAGGAGTCATCGCCGCTGCGGGCCTGACCGCCCTTACCGAAATGGTCGATCGTCTCGCCGATGACCACTTGAACGCCCGTGTGTTGGCCGAGGGCCTGGCCGAGATGCCGGGGCTCGAGGTCGATCTGGGCCGGGTCCAGACCAATATCGTCAACGTGGTGGTCACCCACGACGAGTGGACGGCGCCTGCGTTCGAAGAGGCCATGGGTGAACGGGGAGTGCTGTTCCACGCCCTGGGGCCCACCATGGTGCGGATGGTCACTCATGCCGATGTTGACCGCAGTGATATCGTATATGCACTAGAATGCCTCGGGGGTCTGCTGAGGTAGAGCCGGAGGCCGGAAGGAGGGGTCTTTCCAAGTGGCAGGCAGCGACAATGGCATCTTCTCGTCGGTAAGACCGCGGCGGCTCTCAGACAGCGCCGTCGATCAGATACTCAAGCTGGTACACGACGGCCAACTGCCGCCCGGGTCCAAGTTCCCCCCCGAGCGCGAACTCATAGTCAGCCTTTCGGTGAGCCGCACCTCTCTTCGCGAGGCCATACGTATCCTTGAGACGATGGGCGTGTTGCGGGTGGTGCCGGGCCGCGGCACCTGGGTGCGTGAAGACTACACCCAACCCCGCTTGGGCACGAGTGTCGAGTGGCTGCCCCAGCACGTCGAAGATGTGCTACAACTCGTCGAGATGAAGGACCTGCTTGAGACCAAGGCGGCCGGGCTCGCGGCCGAACGGGCCACGCCTGATCAGCTCATCGAATTGAGTGTGCAGCTGCAGCGGTACCGGGACGCAGTGACCGAGGGCGACGCAGAAACGCTCATGGACGCCGACATGAAGTTCCACCAGACCATCGCGGCTGCCTCAGGCAATCGTTTCCTGGCTGATGCCATCGCGAATCTGGATCCGTTCGTATTGCGTACCCGCAGGGCGATCCTCTCCATACCTGGGCGGCCCGAGAGGGTCGTGGGTGAGCACCAAGCAGTGTTGGAGGCGATCCTTGCCCGTAATCCCCAGGCTGCGGCGAAGGCCATGCAGGTACACGACAGGCGGGCTGCCCAGGGAGTGAAGTCGGCCATCGAGGCCGGACGGATAATCTCCCGGGGGACTCCGGCGGATCGCACGGAAGACGCGTAAGAGCGACTTGGTCTGGGGCCGCCTGCGGGCGGCCCCAGACGGTACGACTACCCTGCTACCCGTGCTTCTTCGCCAAGGCCTGCTGCAGCCTGGCGAGTGCGGGTTCAATCTCCTCCCAGGGGGCGGCAAAGCCCAGCCTCAGACACCCCTCTCCCTGCGAGCCAAAGAAGCCCCCCGGCACCACGGCGACGCCTTCACGCCACAGGTACTCGGTCATGCCGGCCGAGGAGGGGTCGAGGGCGGAGGTGTCCAGGAAAACGTAGAAGCCGCCCTGGGGCTCGGGGCAAGAGACACCGGGAACGGCTTTCAGCGATGCGATCATCTTCTGCATGTTGTCTCTGCACAGAGCCCGGGACCAGTCGAGATAGCCGTCGCTTGCGGCCAGGAACTCCGACATGGCCCACTGGCCGATTGAAAGACTACAGAGGGAGATGCTCTCCTTGTAGGCTCCCATCTGGTGAATGAGCCACGGATGGGCGATCACATGCCCGAGCCGCCAGCCGGTGACGGCGAAGGTCTTCGAGAAGCTGTTGACCACGATAAGGTTCTCTAGTTCACCGTGCGACAGCGCCGACGAGTGACTGCCGTCGTAGACGAAGTTGTGGTAAACGTCATCGGAGAGGATGAAGACTCCCTTCTCGCGAGCGACGGCAGTGAGTCGGGGCCAGTCTTCCGCGCTGAGGACGGCGCCGGTGGGATTGGAGGGGGAGTTGACGCACACGAGCTTGGTGCGGTCAGTCATCCGTTCCAGGATGGCGTCGACGTCATATGTCCACGTACCGGCTCGAGCGAGGGGGTAGTAGATGAGTCGGGCCCCGCGCCGTTCGGCGACCGTGCGCATCATGCCCCAACCGGGGTCCGGAAGGAGCACCTCATCGCCTTCTTCCACCACGATGCGGAAGGCGAGATGGATGGCTTCCATACCCCCCACGGTCATCAGTACGCTTGTCTCGGGGTCAACGTCCACGTCCCACCGGCGCTTGGCGAAGTCGGCGACAGCCTCGCGCATGGCGGGTATGCCGTTGGTGGACGTGTAGAGGTTCTTGCCTTCCTCAAGAGCTCTGGCGGCCGCCTCGATGAGCTCCTGGGGTGCGCCGAAGGTGGCCTCGCCCATAGCGAGGCTCAAGACATCCGCTCGCTCCTCCATGAGCCGTTTGAGGGCCCGGATGGGGGAGCCCTGGCTCTCCTTCACAACTGAGTGAACACGTTCCAGAGCTTTGCCGGACCTGCTGTTACCCCTGCTCATGCGGCGCACTCCCGGTTGTCGACCACGTTGTTCTTCAAGCTGCCTATCTTCTCTATCTCCACCTCGATGGTGTCGCCGGGACGCAGGAAGACCCCACCACCGCTTTCCAGGTTGTCTATGAGGGCGGCAAGAGAGTGCTCCCCTTTGAGTCCCTTGGCCCAGCCGGTACCCGATCCCGTACCGAGCGCAAGCACGTCACCGGGCTGGAGTGTCGAGCAGGAGGAGGCGAAGGCGAGGCAGCGCTCCACCCCCCACAGCATGTTGGCGGTGGTGGTGTCCTGCATCACCCGGCCGTTCACGAGGCAGCGGATGCGCAGGTGGCCGGGTTCGGGGACGAGATCGCGGGGCACCAAGTAGGGGCCCAGGGGGGCGAAGCTATCACGGGACTTGCCACCGAAGAAGTCCAGCCCTCCGTCCGGCTTCATCATCTTACGGCGGTCGGTCACGTCATTGTGACAGGTGAAACCGGCGACATACTCCATGGCCTCCTCGGGGGCCACGTTCCGGGCGGTCTTTCCTATGATGACGGCCAATTCCGCTTCCCAGTCGACGTACGGGGATGACACGCAGATGGGTTGGCAGGGTCCGATGATGCAGTTCCGGTCGCCCTTCAAGAAGAAGTTGGGGGCGAAGGTGTCTTCATTGATGATGAGGCCCATCTCAGCGGCGTGGTCGCGGTAGTTCAGGCCCACATTCACCATCTTGCCCGGTGAGGGCACGGGGGAGAGCAAGAGGGCATCGTGGAGAGGCACGGGGGAGAGGTAACTCTTGTCCTCCTCGCAGAGGACCCGGGCGAGCGCGGCGAGCAAGGGGGATGCCGATTCCCAGCGGTCGAGGAGGGTCTGCACCTGTGCCACCCTGAGGTCGAGAAAGGAAGGCTCATTCTCCTCTGCCGCCACCCGGGAACTTGTGGTGGGAAGATCGTAGACACGGTCTTGAACGACAATCGCGGCTACAGGGTAACCTGAGCTCAAGGTCGTGGCGACGGCGAAACGGTGCGGCGGAACGGCCGTTGGTGCTGCGGCCATGGCGACCCTCCTCCTTGATGGCAAGGACTTCGGCAGGGTCTGCGGCAACCGGAATTCCGCGGCACCCGGCACTCGTGGTCCTGCTTGTGGTCTAATCTGTAGTCCACAATGCTATACTACAGCATACAGACGCGCAATCCATGCGGTGGAGGCAGGCATGTGCAGGGGTTGAGCGCCTGTGGTGCAGCAGGGGATCGGCGGGGGCTTGAGCATCAGCTCAGAGGTCGCCTGCTCGGAGGTCGTCTGTTCCAACATATTGTCATACGTTACATCTGGTTGACAGAGAATGGCCCCTCCACTAAGCTTAGGGAGGCTCCGAGGAGGATCAGTCCGTGTGGGGTGGTGTCGCCGCAGCGGTGGTGAGGTGTAGACCGCTCTTGGGCCCGCGTCCCCACCGCGAATGAGGGGAGAGTCAGGTTCATGACCGGCGACATGGTAGTGACCGGTGGCCTGAGAGAACTCAGGCAGGCCGTGCTCGGGACCGAGGTCTGCTCCGCCTGTGGAGCCTGCGTAGGTCTTTGCCCGTACATCAAGTGTGTGGAAGACCGGGTGGCGGCCGTGGCCGAATGCCGCAAGAGTGAGGGCCGCTGCTTTCTTTTCTGTCCTCGAGCCCACGGCCCCGAACTCACGGAATTCGTTGGGCAGCCGGGCAAGCTCACGCATGGTCTTGGCTCCTACCGCCGCCTCCTGGAGGGTCGCTCTCTCTCCCCGTCTCTGCAGCGATACGCCCAGCATGGAGGGGTGGTGTCGGCGCTCTTGGTCCACGCGCTCCGCGAAGGATTGATCGAGGCGGCCGTGCTTACCCGCCGGGCGCAAGGGCGTCCGGAACCCTTCCTTGCCCGCAGCGAGGAAGAGGTGCTCTCGGCGGCAGGCTCCACCTTCGCGGCCGCCCCCACCGTCGCCGAAGTCAACCGGGTGATGGTGGACGAGGGTCTGGCGGGGGTGCCACTTGGTGTAGTGGCCCTTCCCTGCCAGGCGGCTGCCCTGGCCCGCATGCGCCGAGCCGGCGAGCTTCGTGACACTCTCACGGCCGCCTCCGGATCGAGCGCCGAGAAGCCGGGCTCTGAGGAAGCCGTGCCCCACGTCCCCGATTGGCTGGACCGCCCCTTCCCCTCGATCGCTCTCGTCATCGGCCTCTTCTGCACCTGGGCTCTGAGCCAGGCCGGCTGGCGCCGGCTGCTGCGGGAAGCGGGTGTCGGCACCGAGAGAGGCAGCGACACGGGCGCGGGCAGCGGTGACGTGCCCGGCGCATCCACTCTGGTGCGGGCGGAGATCCCCCCGCCACCGGCTAATGTGCTGGAGTTCACCCTGGCCGACGGCGTGGTGAGGACGGTACCGCTCGACGAGGTACGCCCCCACATTCGTCCCGGCTGCCTGCTCTGCGCCGACATGACCTCGGAAGCCGCCGATGTATCGGTGGGTCTGGTGGAAGGGAGGGAGGGCTGGAACACCATAATCTCCCGCACGGAGGTGGGCGACTCCCTGGTGAGGGGGGCCGAAGAGGCGGCTCTCATCCGCATCGAACCTCTCCAGGGAGAGCGGGCGGAGCATTTGTCCGGCGCTTCCCAGGGGAAGAAGGCGCGGGCCCGCGACAGGGCGCGCGAACGGGGCCTCGAACTCCCATACCTGAGCGAAGATGCGGGCCGGCCCGCGGCGGAAGAGAGGAGGGAGCATGGGTGAGCGTATCCTGCTCATGGGCAACGAAGCCATCGCCCGCGGGGCGCTTGAGGCGGGGGTCTCCTTCTGTGCCGGCTATCCCGGCAACCCTTCCTCGGAGATCATAGACACCCTGCTCAAACACAAGACCCTATGGCCCGACACCGCCTGGCCCACGCACGTAGAGTGGTCGGTCAATGAGATCGTGGCCATGGAAGCCGCCGCCGCCGCTGCCTTCACCGGCCTTCGTGCGTTGGTGGCCATGAAGCAGAACGGCATCAACGTATGCGCCGATTTCCTCACCACCGTGAACCTGACCGGTCTGGCCGGAGGAGCGCTGGTGGTGGTGGTGTGTGATGATCCCGGCCCCCTCACCAGCTCCAATGAGGAGGACTCCCGCTACTACGCCCGGTTGGCCATGTTGCCCCTGCTCGAGCCCTCCACCGCGCAGGAGGCCAAGGACGCCACGGCCTACGCCCTCGATCTGTCCGAGAGCAGCGGGCTCCCCGTGATCGTTCGGTCGGTCTCTCGCCTTTCTCACGGCCGCGGCCCGGTGAGCCTCGGCGTTCCCTCGCCTCCATCGCGTACCCCTCGCTTCGACCCGGCCACCCGACTCCTGGGTCTGCCTCATGTGGTCACTCGCAACCATGAGCGGCTTCTCGGCCTGCAGGAGGAGCTTCGCCTGGAGATGGAAGCCTCACCGCTGAACGCTTTCGTGGCGAATGCCGCGGAGGTGGCCGGCGGAGTGGGTGTAGCCACTACGGCGGATGCAGTCCTCGCAGAGAAGAGCACCCGCCTCGTCGTGGTGGCGGCCGGCTTGGGGGCGCTCTACGCCGATGAAGCCGTCAAAGAGATAGGCAGGCTGCACCCCGAGGCCACCACCGGCTTGGGCGTGCTCAAACTGAGCGCCGTGTGGCCCTTCCCCCGCAATCTGGTGGCCGGCCACCTCGCCGGGGCTGAAGCGGTACTCGTGGTGGAGCAGGTGGAGCCCTTCGTGGAAGAACAGGTGCTCATGCTCCTTGGCGACGCGGAGGCGGGCCTTCCGCCTCTCAAGGTGTACGGCAAGGCGAGCGGGCACATGCCCGCCGCCGGTGAGATCGACTCCCACGATGTACTGGTGGCTCTGCGACGCATCTTGGCGCTCTCCGAAGGGAATGTATCCGCCAAGGGTTCGTTCCTCTCTGCGGAAAGCGGCTCAGGTGCCGTCGATACCCACGCCGAGGCCGACGCCTTGCGCCGCACCCAGGTACTCGAGGGGCTCCCACCGCGGGATATCAGCTTCTGCTTCGGCTGCCCCCACCGGGCCTCGTTCTACGCCATCAAAGCGGCAATGGCCCTGGACGGCCGTGAGGGTGTCGTCACCGGAGACATCGGCTGCTACGGCTTGGCCGCCGGGCCCACCGGCTTCTCTCAGCTCGCCACTCTGCACTGCATGGGGGCGGGGTTGGGCGAGGCCTCCGGCCTGGGAGTGTTGGGTCAGCTGGGCTTCACGCAGCCGGTGGTTGCCGTGGCCGGTGACTCCACCTTCTTCCACGCCTGTCTCCCCGCCCTCGTCAACGCCCGTTGGCAGAAGGCGGATGTGGTGTTCGTCATCCTGGACAACTCCACCACGGCGATGACCGGCTTCCAGCCTCATCCCGGCACCCCCTGCAGTCCGCTCGACCCCGAGAAGACTGTTGTCCTCCCCGAAGAGGTGTGCCGGGGAATGGGCGTGGAGACGGTGGTGGTGGATCCGGTGGCCGACCCCCGTGAGACCGTCCGGCTTCTCTACGAGAGCCTCCAAGCGGGTGGTGTGCACGTGGTCATCATGCGCCGGGCCTGCGCCCAATACGAGAAGAAGGCGGGCTCAGCCGGACGTCGGAAGGCCATGGTTGTGGTGGAGAAGTGCCGGGGTGAGGAGTGCGGGTGCGACCGCTTCTGTAGCCGTATCATCGCCTGTCCGGGCAATCGCTTCGACCAGGAGACCGGCCGCGCCTACGTGGACCCCGACTACTGCAACGGCTGCGGCCTCTGTGTGGAGCTGTGTCCCTCCGGAGCACTCGTGTTGGCCGACCCCCACACGCTGAAGGAGGGACGATGAGTGAGGAGAGGGTGTCAACAAGAAATGGCGAGGAGGTCCCCGTCAACTTGGTCTTCACCGGGGTGGGGGGCCAGGGCAACGTGATTGCTGCCAAGCTGGCCGGCAGCGCCCTGCTCGCGGCCGGCTTCGAGGTGGCGGTGGGGGATGTCTTCGGCCTCTCCCAGCGGGGTGGCTCAGTGGCGAGTCACGTGCGCTTTCACCGTGGAGCTCCTCTTCCGCCCCTCATTCCTCCGGGCAGGGCCGACTTCGTGGTGGGTTTCGAACCCCTGGAGGCGCTTCGGGTGCTCTGCCAGTTGGGTGGCCCCCACACCGGGGTGCTCACATCCACCGGAGATGTTCCTCCCACCGGGGTGCTCATGGGCACCTCCACCTACCCCGAGGTCCAACAGCTCCTCGACGAGATGGCGCGGCTGGCCACGTTCGTCGTGCCCTTCGACGGTCTGGATCTGGCCCGACGGGCGGGTAACGTGCAGGCGCTCAACATGGTGATGGTGGGGGCGGCGACCGGTCTTGGCCTCCTACCCCTGACTGTCGAGGATCTCGTGCGCGAAGCCGAGGCGACCTTTGCTCCCAAACTTCGCTCTGTCAATCAGTCCGCCCTCGAACTCGGCTTCGAGTTGGGGGTGTCGGAGAGAGCGGGCCTCGAGCGTGGCGACAAAGAAAGGAAGGTTTAGGTGTACAGAGTCTTGCAGCCTTTTGAGTACCTCGAAGCAAAGAGCGTCGACCACGCCGTGGAGCTTCTCACCCGCCTGGGTCCTGACGCCCGGGTCATCGCCGGAGGCACGGATCTCATCATCTCCATGAAGAAACGTGACCTGGCTCCGAAAGCCCTTATCGCCATTGGAGGGCTCAGCGAATTGAGCTTTCTCGAAGCCACGACCGAAGGTGGGCTTCGCATCGGGCCTCTGGTGACGCATGCGGCGGTCGCCGCTTCAGAGGTCGTCCGGGAACGTTTCGAGATGCTGGCGGTGGCAGCGGGGGAAGTGGGTACGCCACAGGTGAGGAACATGGGCACCCTAGGCGGCAACGTGTGCAAGGCCGGCCCCTCGCAGGACACTCCCCCGGTACTCATCGCCCTCGAGGCCGTGCTCACACTGCGGGGCCCCCACGGGGAGAGAAGCGTGCCGATGGGAGAATTCTGCACCGGTCCCTTCTGCACCGTTGTTGCTCCCGAAGAAGTTCTCACCGAGATCACCATCCCTCCGCTGCCGGAAGGCAGCGCCGGTTGTTACAAGTGGTGCACCAAGATCACGAAGGTGGATGAGACGCTGGCCGGGGCCGGTGTCGTGCTGTCACTGGCTGATGACGGTACCTGCAAGGACGTGCGCATCGGACTGGGCTCGGTTGCGCCCACGGCGATCCGGGCGCGGCAGGCCGAAGGGATGCTTCTCGGTACGAAGCTCGAACCGGGTGAGGTGGAGGCGGCGGCTGAGACGGCCTTCACCGAGTGCATGCCTCGCTCCCGGCCCGGTTATCGCCGCCACATGGTGAGGGTGATGGTGAAGGACGCGGTCATGGAGCTCAAGGAGAAGATCGTGGGAGACAGTACGTCGAGTGACCCGGGGGAGGCGCCCCGATGAAGACTCTGGCCAACTTCGTGGTGAACGGCGAACCGTATGAACTTGCCATCGAGCCGAATCTTCTTCTCATAGAGGTGCTCCGGGACGAACTCGGGCTGACGGGTACGAAGCACAGCTGTGGAGTCGGCAACTGCGGTGCCTGTACCGTTCTCGTCGAGGGGGAACCGGTGCTTGCCTGTCTCAGTCTGGCCATGGCTGCGCGAGGAAAGGCCATCACCACCATCGAGGGCTTGGCCGAAGGCCCCACCCTACATCCGCTCCAAGAGGCCTTCATCGAGGTGGGGGCCATTCAGTGCGGCTATTGCACGCCGGGCATGATCCTCACCGCGAAGGCTCTGCTTGACAAGAAACCCGACCCCACCGAGGAGGATGTCCGTGAAGCCTTGGCGGGCAACATCTGCCGCTGTACCGGTTACGTGAAGATTATTGAGGCGGTACTCGCTGCTGCCGAGGCCATGCGGAAGGGGGCGGCCCGATGAACGAGGAGTTCAGCGTTGTAGGTAAGAGGATTCGCCAGCCCGATGGTCCGGCCAAGGCCACCGGGGAAGCCAAGTTCGTGGGTGACCTTCGCATGCCGGGCATGCTCATCGCCAAAGTGCTCCGCAGTCCCCACGCCCATGCCCGGGTGGCGGCCATAGACACGAGTAGGGCTGAGGCGCTTCCCGGTGTGGCTGCGGTACTCACGCCGGATGACCTCGAGGACTGGAGCGGCTTCGACCGGGGCATGAAGGACATGCCGCTGGTGGCCGGGGGGTACCGCATCCCACCTGAAGAACAGGTGGTCAACCGCGTCGCCCGCCACTATGGGGATGCCGTGGCGGCTGTCGCCGCCGTCAACGAACACATCGCCGAAGAGGCCCTCTCGCTGCTCGAGGTGGAGTACGAGGTGCTGCCCTTCGTGCTGAACGCTGAGGAAGCCCTGCGTTCCGGGGCGCCGCAGGTGACGGAAGCCGCTCCCGGCAACATCGGCAAGCACCTGTCGTATCCCTACCCCGAGGGCGACGTCGATCAGGCTCTCGCCGAAGCCGATCTGGTGGTGGAGGGCGAGTTCCAGACCACGAAGCAGGATCACTGCACCCAGGAGACGGCGGCCTGCCTTGCCTATGTGGATGCGTCCGGGCGTCTCAACGTATGGTCGCAATGCCAGCTGGCCCACCTGGCCCGGCGCGAACTGGCGAATATCTTCAACCTGCCGGTCCACAAGGTGAAGATCATGACGCCGTTCGTGGGAGGCAGTTTCGGCCAGCGCGGCGCCCTCTGTGCGGAGCCGGTGGCGGTCGCCTTGGCGCTCAAGACCAACAAGCCGGTCAAGCTGGTCTTCTCCCGGGAGGACAACTTCTTGGGGCTCGAGAGCCGCACCGGTTTCGACAACATCCACGTGCGTCTGGGGTTCAAGAAGGACGGCACCCTCACGGCAATCAAGACGAATATGCTTGGCCATCTGGGTGGGTACATGGGCTGTGGCCCCATGGCGTCGGTCATCGGCATGACGCTCTCCATGGGCCATTACCGCTGTCCCAACCGGTACGGCGACGCCGACATGGTGATGACGAACATCCCGGTGTCCGGCGCCATGAGGGGTTTCGGCAACGATGCCATGATGTTCTGCATCGAGCAGTTGGTGGACGAAGCGGCCGAGAAGTTGGGCCTCGATCCCATCGATATCCGGCTGAAGAACACCAAACAGCCGGGCGAAACGGCCTCCATGGGGCTCATGCTGGAGAGCAGTTACCTGGAGGACTGCATGCGGGCCGGCGCTGAGAGGTTCGGCTGGCAGGAGCTGCGCTCACAGCCCAAGGAGACCGAGGGACGCATCAGGCGCGGTTGCGGCATGGCCACCATGAGCCACTGCACCGGCGCCGCACCTCTGTATCTGGAACACTCCAACGCCATGGTGAAGTTCAACGAGGACGGCTCGGTCAACCTCACCGTGTATCCCGCTCCCGTGGGCACGCATATCTGGGGTGCTCTTTCCCAGATCTGCGCCGAGGAACTCGGTATCGGGGTCGAAGACGTGAGCATCGTTACAGGCGACACCGACATCACCCTGTTCGAGTACGGTTCCGACGCAAGCCGCTCCACCTACGCCATCGGAGGCGCCACACTGAGGGCGGCGCGGAAGGCCAAGGAACAGTTGCTGGCTCATGCGGCGGAGATGCTCGAAGTTCCTCCGGACCAGCTGGAGACGCGGGACAGACGAGTGTTCTCCAAGGCCGACCCCAACAAGAGTATCGACGTGGGTGAGGTGTGCTACGACGCCATCTACAGCTTCGGGGGAGAGGCCACGAACTTCGCGGGCAAGCAGTCGTTCGAGCCGACGTGGAACTCACCCACCTTCGGCGCTTACTTCGCCGAGGTCGAGGTCGATACCGAGACCGGCCGCGTGTGCGTGACCCGTTTCGTGACCGCCATCGACTGCGGCAAAGCCATCAATCCCATGGCGGTGGAGGGCCAGCTCGAGGGAGGCCTTCAGCAGGGCCTGGGTTACGCCTTGACGGAGAACTTCCTGGTGAACGAGACCACGGGCAAGGTGGAGACCACGAACTACGACAGCTATAAGGTGCCGGGCACGCTCGACATGCCGCACAGTGAAGTCATCATCGTCGACAAACCCGACCCCAAGGGCCCGTTCGGAGCCAAGGGGGTGGGAGAGCCGGGTATGGTGGGGATTCCCCCTGCCATAGCCAACGCCATATACGACGCGATTGGAGTGAGGATCCATAGTCTGCCCATGACCCCTGAACGGATCCTGGCGGCACTGGCTGAGAAGGACGACTGAGGAGCCGGTGCCGGGCGATGCCGAGGGAAGGAGCAAGAGGCACTGCCATGGGGAACGCGGACGGGTCACCGCCACCCGGGTCTGCCGGCCGGACCATGGCGTACTTGGATAACGCGTGCCTGGGTAGGCTTGGCCCGGAGTCGGCGGCGTGGGCTCGGGATGTCGTGGGCCGTCTCGAACGACCCGCCGGCCCGCCCACGGAGCTGGTCGTGGAGCTCTATCAGACGTACCCGCGTGCCCGTGCGTTGGCTGCCGCACTCGTGGGGGTCGACGAACAGCGTATCGCTCTCGTGGAGAGCACGTCACACGGGCTGGGTATGGTGGCCGCGGCTCTCCCTCTTTCGTCAGGCGACAATGTCTTGGTATGCGACCTGGAGTTCTTCCCCTCGGCCCTCTGCTGGCGGGCCCGAGCAGAAGCAATTGACCTGGAGGTGCGGCCGGTCCGGACTGCCGGTGGACGTGTCGGCGCGGTGGATTTCGAGCGCCATCTCGACGAACGGACCAAGGCCATTGTGGTGAGTGCCGTACAGGAGATCAACGGCTTCCGGGCACCCCTCGCCGATCTCTGCCGGATGGCCCACGCGGCCGGCGTCATGGTGATCGTGGACGGCGTGCAGGAAGTCGGCTGTCTGAACATCGACCTCGGCGGCGCGTACGACGAGTGCCCCGATGTGTACTGTGCGGGTGGGCACAAGTGGCTATGCAACCCGTTCGGCGTAGGCTTCATGTGTGTGCATGCCCGTGCACTCGACCTGCTCAAGCCGGCCTTCTACGGCTACTTCAACGCGGCCGAGCCCGATGATGGCTGGGGCTCGTATCTGGCCTCGCCGGAGCGCACACCGTTCGACCCCCTGCCCCTTCTTCCCGGGGCGCAACGCTTCGAGAGCGGGGGAATGGGCAACTTCTTGGGAGCGGCGGTGCTCGGCGCCAATCTGGAAGCGCTTCTTGCCAGGGGCATGGACAGGGTGGAGGCAGAGGTGAAGTCCCTCGGAGAACGCCTGGTCGAGGGTATCGAGGGCTTGGGTCTCGAAGTGCGCTGCTCTCTGGTCGGGGCTGAACGTTCCGGCATCACCGTGTTCGGCTTGCCCGGAGGCTTTCAGGCCGAGCTGGAGCTGAACGACTACCTGGCTTCCCACGGGGTGTATGTGTCGGTGCGCTATACGTCGGGAGTGGGTGGCGTTCGTGTTTCCCCCCACGTGCACAACGATTCTGTTGATGTCGACAGGCTGCTGGAAGCGACGGAGACGTGGCTCGGTTTCGCGAAATACTCGAGGCAGGAGTCTCGCGAAGGTTTATGATGAAAGATGGGGGATATGGGTCGGCCCGAGGGTGCCAAGGTCTTGACAAGAAGGGTATCCGTGGTCTAATAGGTAAACCGCACATCCTACCGCGTGAGCGGTTCCAGCAAGGCATCCCGACGCCCGCTGGATGTGCGAGGACGGAATTGATGGGGAACCGAACGGGAACTATTCAGTCTTGGCGTCTATCTGTACGATCAACACGTCTTGTTCGCGGGTGTGCGATAGGAAGGAGGTAAAGGGGTAGTACCAGCGCAAGAGGTGCCGGGGCATATCTCGACGTGTCCAGGTGGCCTGCGTCGTGAGGCTGATGTTTCGTCTCCCAGGCGCGTTGTTGTGCAAAAGCACTTCTGAAGCAAGGTTCACTCTCCAGAACCCAAGAAGGGGGTTGCTCTGTGAGAATTCGTTCAACAGTTCTTGTGGTCATTCTTATGTTGATTGCGGCGCTCTCGGTTGTTGTCGCCGGCTGCGGCGGAACCGAAGAGACAACTACTACCACTGCTGCCGGAGGCGACGAGACCACAACCACCGCGCCTTCCACAGGCGAAGTCATCGAGGTCAAGATCGCTGCTCAAGGTCCGTTCAGCGGGCAGCTTTCCAAGATCGGTCTCGACGCTCTTCAGGCCGTTGAGTTGGCGGTAGAAGAATTCAACGAGTCGCAGGACCAGATCAGGGTCACGGTTGAGGTGGGCGACGACGTGGCCGACCCGGCGAAATCAGCGTTGTTGGCTGAGAAGTTCGTCTCCGACGCGTTGGTGATGGGTGTCATCGGCCCCATGAACAGCTCCGCCGGCCAATCGGCGCTCCCGGTGTTGGAGCCCGCCGGCCTGGCGCTGATCACCCAGTCGATGACGGCCGTCGAGCTCTCTCAGCAGGGCTACGCCGTGTTTCACCGGATCTGCCCGCGTGACGACGCCCAGGGTGCCGGCATCGCCGGGATCATGGCCGTCGATGTGGGGGCCGAGAAGGTCTACATGATCGACGACAAGAGCACCTACGGCCAGGGCCTGGCCGACGAGGTGGAAGGCCTGCTGCGCGACAAGTACGGCATCACCGAGATCCAGCGTGACCAGATCGGGCCCGACGACAAGGAGTTCTCGACGCTGATCACCAAGATCCGGGCCTTCGATCCGGATGTGTTCTTAGCCTGCATCCCCAGCCCGGCCCAGTATGCCGCCATCGCCAAGCAGATGCAGGCGGTGGGTTACCAGGTGCAGCTGGTCGGAGCCGATGCTGCAAACGACAAGGGTGAGTTCGTCGATGCCGCTGGCGATGCCACCGAGGGCACCCTCTTTACGTCGCTGGGGCCCATCGTGACGGCCTCCACCAACCCGGCCACCGTGGCTTTCGTGGAGAAGTACCTCGATCGTTTCGGTGAGCTTTCAATGTTCTCCGCGCAGAGCTATGAAGCGGCCAACGTGCTGCTCGACGCCATTGTGCGCGCCTACGAGGCCAATGGCGAAGTGACCCGTGAAGGTGTGCTCGAAGCGCTGAAGGCCACCAGCTACGACGGCGTTCTCGGCTTCACCATCGAGTTCACCGATCAGGGCGACCTTGCCTCCTCCGGTGTGTTCATCGGGCAAGTCAAGGACGGCGACTTCGTCTTGGTCAAAGAGGCGAACTTCTAGACAGCAGCGCAGCAGGACTGTCGGCAAATCTACCGCGGGAGGAGGGGCTTCGCCGCTCCTCCCGCCCGAACCCTCGAACGGGGACGTGTAGATGGGACAACTCATAACGCAGCAAGTGATCAATGGGCTGGCCCTGGGTTGCGTGTACGGTCTCGTGACCCTGGGCTATTCCATGGTATATGGCATCTTGGAGATGCTGAACTTCGCTCACGGTGAAGTGTTCATGATCGGGGGCATGATCGGGTTCTATATCCTGCAGGTCTTCCTCGGCCCGGCCGGCCTCAACGCTCCCGCAGCCTTGGTGCTTCTGCTGATGATGATCGGAGCCATGGCCGGCTGTTCGCTCTTGGGTATGGGCATTGAGTTCATCGCCTACCGCCCCCTGCGCAAAGGGGGCGCCTCTCGACTGGCCGTGCTCATCACCGCCTTGGCCATGTCCATACTCCTACAGAATCTCACCGCTCTCTTCCTGGGCACGCGGGCCAAGGACTACAGCACCTATCTGCTCATTCCCTCCGATTGGATCATCCGTCTGGGTACCATCACCATTACCGGCACCCAGGTCTTGATTATCTCCGTGACGATCATTTCCATGTTGGCAGTCGACCTTTTCGTGCGCCGCACCCGCTTCGGCAAGGCCATGCGGGCCACCAACAATGACCGCGACGCCGCTCCCTTCATGGGCATCAGCGTGAATTTCATCGTCACCCTCACCTTCTTGGTGGGCTCGGCTCTTGCGGGTATAGGTGGAGTCCTCGTGGGTCTGTACTGGACTCAGGTGGACTTTTTCATGGGTTTTGCCGCCGGATTCAAGGCCTTCACGGCCGCAGTGCTCGGTGGTATCGGCAATCTGCGCGGGGCCATGCTGGGCGGGCTGCTTCTGGGTCTGGCCGAGAGCTTGGCCATCGCGTTTATCTCACCCACCTACAAGGATGCCATCGCCTTGGTCATTCTGGTGTTGGTGCTCTTGGTGAGGCCACAGGGTCTCTTGGGCGAGCAACTCCCGGTGAAAGTGTAGGTGTGACATGACTGAGAACAGCACACCTCGCCTCGATCCCTCCGGCTTGGGGGAAACCACCGAGGAGTTCATGGACAAGAAGACGTGGGGCCAACGTCTCTTGGAGACCACTCCCGCCCAAGGAGTGGCGACGGCTGCCGGCAAGGTGCCCCAGTGGGTATGGGCCCTCATATTCGCCGGGCTGGTGTTGGGCTATCCCCTTATGGTGGGCAACGCCTACTGGGTCCGCATCGGCGGCACGGTGGCTCTCTACGTCATCTTGGGTGTGGGGTTGAATATTGTAGCCGGTTACAGCGGTATGCTGGACATGGGATACACAGCCTTCTACGGCATGGGTGCCTACACCTATGCCATCCTGGCCTCACCCCACTTCGACATCCACCTCAACTTCTGGCTGATCCTGCCCATCTCCATGGCTGCCGCCATCGGCTTGGGAGTACTGATCGGTTCGCCTACCTTGCGGGTGCGGGGAGACTATTTGGCCATCGTCACCCTGTCACTGGGCAACATCTTCCAGATTCTGCTCAAGAATCTCGACCGTCCCGTCAACATCACCAATGGTCCCAACGGCATTGTCCGGGTGGATCCCCCTACCCTTTTCGGTTTCACCTTCACCACGGCCACCCAGTACTTCTACCTGGTGCTGTTCTTTGCCGTGGTGGTGGTGGTGGCCATCTCGCGCCTGCGATTCTCTCGCACCGGCCGTGCCTGGGCCGGCATCCGTGACGACGAGATCACCGCCTCCTGCATGGGTGTCTGGCGCCCCTACTACAAAGTGCTTGCTTACATCTCCGGGGCGGCGTTGGCCGGTCTGGCCGGAGGCGTGTTCGCCAGTTGGCAGAAGGGTGTGTTCCCGGAGAACTTCGGTATGGCCGAACTCATCGCCATCTACTGCATGGTGGTGATCGGTGGCGCCGGCAGTCCCAAAGGCGTCATTCTGGGTTCCATATCTCTGGTGTTCCTCGGTGAGGTGCTCCGACCCTACGGTGTCTACCGCATGGTCATCTATGCCCTCATCCTGCTGCTCATGATGCGGTTCCGTCCCGCGGGCATTCTGAAAGAGAAGCCGCGCAAGAGCAAGAGTACAGTGGAAGAGGCCCTCGCCCAAGGAGGTCTGGCCGTCGCCACGGCCACGACGGGCGGCGGCGGGTCAGGCAGACCATCGCAGATGGTCCAGGCCACCGCTGTGTCGGAGAGGAAGAGAAGCATCAAGGAGTCGGCGGGCAAAGAGGCCTCGTCTGCTTCTGCGCCGGCCCCGCCTGCCGCAGCGAAGGACGGTGAGGTGCTGCTCAAGATCGAGGATCTCTCCAAGGCCTTCGGCGGTGTGGTGGCCGTCGCCGACGTCTCCTTCGACGTGAAGCAGGGCGAGATCCTGGGTGTCATCGGTCCCAATGGAGCGGGCAAGACCACCGTGTTCAATCTCATCACCGGTATCTACAAGCCCGACGCCGGCAAGGTGACCTTCCAGGGGCAGGACATCACCGGTCTGCGTTCAGACAAGGTGGCCAGGGTGGGCTTGGGCCGCACCTTCCAGAACATCCGTACCTTCAACCTGCTGTCCGTGCTGGACAACGTGATGGCCGGTGCCCATCCGCAGCTGAAGGGCGGGGTGTGGGCCGGCATCGTCAGGCCTCCGGGCATACGCCGGGCGGAGAAGCAGGCCGAGCTGCGTGCCATTCGTAACCTGGCCTTTTTCAACCGGCCATTGGCCGAGAGAAAAGACGAGTTTGTGACCTCACTCAACTACGCCGACCGCCGTCGGGTGGAGATCTCCCGGGCCATGATGCTGGCGCCGAAGATCCTGCTGCTGGACGAGCCGGCCGCCGGCATGAACCCAACCGAAGTGGAGGAAATCACCGCCCAGATACAGCATCTGCGCGATGAGGGCTTCACCATCATCTTGGTGGAGCACCAGATGCCGGTGGTCATGGGTGTGTCTGACCGCATCGTGGTTATGAACAAGGGCGAGGTTCTCACCGAAGGTACACCGGCAGAGATACAGGCCAACGAAGAGGTCATCAAAGCCTACTTGGGAGTCCAGCACGAGGTGTGTGCAGATACCGGTCCCAAGCGGGAGTCGTTGGTCAAGGGTGAACCTCTGTTGTCCTTGAAGGGTGTGGGTGCCAGCTACGGAGCCGTGCGGGTGCTCTCCGGGGTGGATTTGGACGTGTACCGAGGTGAGATTGTCTGCCTCTTGGGGGCAAATGCCGCCGGCAAGAGCACCACGATAAAGACCATCTTGGGCAACGTGCGGGCCAATGCAGGCACCATCACCTTCCAGGATGAGCCCATCCAGAAGGCCTCCACGGTCAACATCATCAAGAACGGCATCGGTGTGGTGCCGGAAGGCCGGCGCATCTTCTGGCGGCTTAGCGTGGAGGAGAACTTGGAGATGGGAGCCTTCAGCTCCTCGCGAGACGCAGCCAAGATCAAGCGCGGCAAGGAACGGGCCTTCGAGCAGTTCCCCATCCTTTATGAGCGCCGCAACCAGAAGGGCGGCACGCTCTCCGGCGGTGAGCAGCAGATGCTGGCCATCGCCCGGGCGCTCATGAACGAGCCCACACTCCTGCTGCTGGACGAGCCCTCCATGGGTCTGTCCCCCGTCCTGGTGCAGCAGATCATGGACATCGTGGTGCAGATCAACGAGGAGTGGGGCACCACTATCTTCATGGTTGAGCAGAACGCCAACGAAGCTCTCAAGATTGCCGATCGGGGCTACGTGCTCCAGAACGGCCGCATCGTGATCACCGACTTGGCCTGCAACCTCTTGGCCGACGACGCCATGAAGGAAGCGTACCTGGGTGGTTGATGTGTAGGTATCCACAGGAACGGGGTGAGGCGGTGGCGGCACTCGGCACCACCGCCTCACCGCTCTGTATCGGTTGTGGGTTGTCCATGCCCTCCGGCGGCGGAACCTGGCCCGGTCTCAGGGGCCTGTGCGAGCCGCCCCCGTCCTCCAGACCACACGTGTGACACAGTCACGGCCGGCGCCGGCCGTGACTGTGTGCACCTCGATGCCGGTCGCGAGCGGAGCGCGCGGGAATCGCGCGCCGCGATGATCCAAGACAAGAGGAGACCGCCGTGGCGGACTATCCCTTTGAGCCATTTCGCATCAAGGTCGTTGAACCCATCCGGCCGAACACCGCGGAAGAGCGCACGCGTATCTTGCGGGAGGCCGGCTACAATCTGTTCGCGGTGCGGGCGGAAGACATACTCATCGACCTGTTCACGGATTCCGGCACCACCGCCATGAGTGACGGCCAATGGGCGGGAATGATGCAGGGGGATGAGGCCTACGCGGGCTGTCGTAACTACTATCATCTCGAGGAGGTGCAACGCAGCATCTTCGGTATGCCCTACTTTGTCCCCACTCATCAGGGGAGGCCGGCCGAGACCATGCTCATGGATCTCACCATCAGTGAGGGCGATGTGATTCCCAACAACATGCACTTCGACTCCACCGAAGCGAATGTCGTGGTACGTGGTGGCAAAGCGATGAACCTGGCCATCGACGAGGCCTGGGATCCCCAAGCTCACCATCCCTTCAAGGGGAACATGGATATCGCGAAACTCCGCCGGTGTATCGAGGAGACAGGAGTGGAGAGCATACCCTTCGTCATGATCACGGTCACGAACAACACCGGGGCGGGCCAGCCGGTGTCGATGGAGAACATTCGAGCCGTCAAGGAGGTGGCGGAGGAATTCGGGCTTCCCCTCTGGTTTGATGCCGCCCGCTACGCGGAGAATGCCTACTTCGTCAAGGTACGGGAGCCTGGCTACGAGCACAAGAGTCCGGTTGAGATCGCCCAGGAGATGTTCGCGCTTGCCGATGGGTTTGTGATGAGCTGCAAGAAGGACGGCCTGGTGAACATCGGAGGTCTGTTCGGTACGAGAGACGCAGAACTGTTCGAGCGGGCCAAGGTTCTCATGATCCTGAGAGAAGGCTTTCTCACCTACGGAGGACTTGCCGGGCGAGACTTGGAGGCATTGGCGCGGGGCCTCATGGAAGGCGTGGACGAGAGCTACCTCGCCTACCGCATCGAACAGACGAAGTATCTGGGCGACCGGCTGAGCGAGGCGGGAGTGCCTATCTTCGAGCCGGTGGGCGGCCATGCCGTCTATCTCGATATGAAGCGCTTTCTGCCCCACATACCCCAGAACCTGTTCCCCGGCGTGGCGTTCACGGCTAGGCTTTACGTTGAGGCCGGCGTGCGCGCAGTCGAACTCGGTTCGCTCGCCTTCGCCCACCCCGACCCGACGACCGGCGAGATGAGGTATCCCGCGCTGGAACTGGTGCGGTTGGCTCTGCCGCGGCGCGTCTACACGCAGAAGCACGTGGACTATGTCGCCGACGCCATCGTGAAGATCTACGAGGAGAGAGAGAAGCTGGAGGGGCTGGAGCTCCTGTGGGAGGCTCCGTTGATGAGGCACTTCACCGCGAAGCTGGCGCCGGTCTCGTAGGGAGCGGGGTTCTCGTGTTCAACCACAGAGTTCGTACACGTACGCGAAGACTGGGACGGGGCGACGGGGAAGGGAGGCGCTGGCCTCCCTT
>Ga0334888_1000958_pt1 | contig 41240 bp, 28 predicted proteins | sample GraSluR1_MG_FD_207227 | JGI IMG/M metagenome (GOLD analysis project Ga0334888, IMG submission 207227) | Sludge microbial communities from methane-producing bioreactor in Wageningen University, Netherlands - Granular Sludge_3_08-R1 | ecosystem: Engineered > Bioreactor > Anaerobic > Unclassified ...
TGCCAGCTTTTAGCGGTTCAAGCCGTGGCTCATGCCGGATTTTCCCCGGGGCGAGTGGAAAAAAGGCCAGCCTGAGCCGGATGTGACGAAATTGACAGCTCGACCCGTCCAAAGCGGGAGCAGCTGTACTGAAACCTTGTTGCTGTAGCTGCATAGTGTCATTTTTTTCCATAGGATCCTCCTGTCGCGACAGTCCGTGGGAGAGCGAGAAACAAGACCTGTCACGCCCTTCTGCAGCATGCATTAGGGTGCATCAGGCGTTGTTGTTGTGCTTTCTTTGCATTGCAATCAGATTCAGCGGTGTCCCGCTCTGCTCCTTTGCACCGATGCCACCCCACCTTGATAGTGCTGGAAGGCCTTTTGCATTGCTACCCGCAACTCTTTCCACGCTTCTTCTATTTCCTTGTAAAATATATCCTTATCGTTATAAGGGGACATTACGTTGTGAACAGGACCGTCGGTATATATAATTTTATAGTTTTTCTGATATGCGGCATAATGGCTGTTCAGAGTGGCGTACATCTCATCTGCACTGACAGCGATCATCTCTGTAGCCAGTTTCCATGTTCCTCCTGAAACGATCTTATTCTGTTCCGCCAGCCAGAGAGAAAATTTCTTCCACTGTTCCAGAATAGTTTTGAAACGGACATCCATCTCGGTAAACTCACTCTTTTTTTCGATTAGGGTATTGCGTAGGCCATCCGCCACCCTGATTCTACTTGAAGTTGCCGGAGAAAACCGGCCACTGGTGAGATAACGCCCGTCTCGACTAAAGAGAAGTCCATAGTCGCCCTTGTATCCTTTATCGCCAAAGGCTGCTATGGAATAATAGTAAAGGTCTTGATACACTGTGCTGGAAGGATCGCGATTATACCGTTCAACCATCTTGCGTGCCTGAATATTCCAGTCTTCAAGCGACATCAAAACAATTGCATATCTTTCTATATGAAGATCCTCTCCTATTTTCCCAACCTTGCCGTTAAATACTTCAATACTGTTTATTAACTGCTGTTGCGATGTGCTTACCTGCCGCATGAAATTGATGGTGCTTTCGATAGAGTTGATATACGTCCCCAAAATTTGTAGGAACCTTTCATCCACCATCAGTGGGCGCTCCTGCCCGGAATACTCCGCGCGCTTGGCTGCCCGCCTGGAAGATGAATCGAGCAATTCCTTCAGCAGAATATTCTGCTGGACCATCTTATCTGAAGTGGCCAACGTGAAACCATCTTTTGCTATCAGGCGATCAAAGCTAATGAATTTTTCCAGGCTCCCGAGGTACTTGGTTTCCATCTGCTCTTGTGTTTGGACGGCCTGTTGCTCTTTCTTCTCCTGCCGTGCCCTGGCCTGCTCCTCTTCAAACTCTTTGGTGAAGTCAAAACCTATAACCTCCCCATCATCGGCCTTAAGAGAAGGACAACAAAACAAGGCCATGAATACGAGGGCCACGATAGTACGCATGAATATCGGCATATTCCTCTCCTTCCTCAAAACGGAATATCATAGGTTTCAATCATCCAGCGGCCGCCGTCCACCCGTTTGAGCGTGTACTCCTTGGGCGAGCCGTATTGCCTGCCGTTTTCGTCCCAGGCCTTGCAATCCACATAGGCATACTCAACTTTGCTGCCCTGAATTTTTCGGGCCGTCTCTTTCTGGCCCGCGCTCAAAAAGTAGTTGTCGGCATCGTCGCCCTCGTCAAATCCCTGGCTCACCACAATGCGCGGTTCGTCAAAGGTGACCGCCACATAGTGTTTGCGAAAGCGGGCCTGATGCAGATCCCAGTGGAAACCCTTGACCATGGCCTCGCCATAGCGCCCTTCCAGGCGGGCAGGATCGATGCACTTGAGGTAGAGATCAACATTTTTTTCTTTAATGGCTGTAACAAAGGTTTCCATAACCTGGATGGGCGTGGCCTGCTCGGGCAGATCCTTCACGGAATAGCCTCTGCTTTTCAGCGCCGCGACCTGTTCTTCTCCGGCAAATGTAGCGCTTTGCTCCTGCCCAGTGGCATACAGGGCGGTTACCTTGCCAGGTGCATGGATGGCCACCGGCGTGACCACCCAGCCCCACTGCGGAGCCATGGTTTTCTTCTCCTCGGCCTGGGGAATTTCCACCGCCAAATCGTTAATGCGGGCCAGCACGATCCAGCTCTTCATATCCTCAAGCTCAGAATCTACCTGACGCCGGTAGCGTTTGACCGCCTCCCAGGGGCCGACCCATTGCCGCCCGCCGCTGTTTATAAACCAGTAGCCCTTTGATGGAGCGCCCACCGCGATAAACTTGCCGGTCGCGCCGATAAATTCATCCATGGGCCAGCGCACATCGCTTAAAACCACAACGCTGCCGCGCAGGCTCTCCAGGCTGACTTCCTCCCAGTTGGGGGTGGGAAAGGTCGTTTGCACCAGCTTGGCCTGTTCTTTCTGCAACAGCTCTGCCCAGGCCTCATCCGCTATGCGAGCAAAATGTTCCCGCAAATTCCTTTCTTGTTCGCGGTAGGCTAACATCTCTGGAGTAATGGTGATGAAATCGCCCTTGGAGCCCATAAGCGCCCCACGCATCCGCTCAAAGAGTGCCTGTACGCGCGGATCGCCGGGATGGCGTTCATGCAGAGCTTTAATCCGCTCAGCCGCCTCCTTTTTATTGAAGTAGCGCTCGGAACGGCCGCCGCGCAAGCGTTTGATCTCTTTTTCAAACTCGCTCACGTAGTACTCGGCCCGGTTGATCTCGCGATCAAGCGCCTTGGGGTCGTCCGCTGCCAACAGCTCTGCTCCAGGCAGGGCTATGACGCAAAGGAAAAGAAAAACAGAAAGAAAAGTCAGAAACATTCTCTTCATACCCTTATCCATCCTTGGCTGATGACACGTGATGAGACCATGCCTGCCGGTTAGGGGAAGCACAGCCGGAATACTGGCAGCAAATGAAGGCCCTGAGCCCTACACCGTCATGCACGGTATGTTGATGATTGAAAAATCACTACCAGCTGCTGCCCTCGCCTGAGAAACAGATTCTTTGCATACAGCCCAGCAGTCATACTATCTTTTCAGTAGCTTTCATGGTTTTTCTTGGCTTTGTTTTACCGGGTGCGAAACTGTACCGGAAAACGCCATGAAGTTCTATTGTTTCACGAACGTGGCCAAGGAAAGTATTTTTCCCGTTGGTAGGAACAATTATCCAGATCTCCCAGGGCTTATAACCCACCACCTGCTGCGTAAGATCAGTTCGTTTGGCTCTTCAGCCAGATCGAACTGGCTGACACCCCGGTCGACGGCAAATGGTCCGATGCTGGCAGTTAAAAAGCCTCCAGCCTAGGGTACAAACTCAATGTGCACAGGGATTGAGCTGAACCGGGACACCCCAAGGGCAACGCATTCGCCGCTTGACAGCGGTTCTGAAGTGATCTAAGCATTGCGATGTTCGATAATCGACCGCACCGTGAGCACAGGTCGGCACCTTGTGTTGGGAGTGGCCAGGATCCATGACCCTCCACCTGTGCATGTGTTGAACTGTACAGCTGTCGTTAGATCCCAGGGATAGTCTACCCACACTCTTTCACTCACACCACCCTCCCTCGTTCATTCATGAATCGTTCTGGTTTACTTATCACCATCCTCATGGGATGCCTTGCCATAGTGCTTTGGCAGGTGGTTAATGCACCCAACATGGAGCCACCCTGGCCGTCGAAAATCCAGGGTTTTTCCTTTTCACCCTATCGGGGCGAGCAAACCCCCATTAAGCACATCTTGCCCTCTGTGGAGGAAATCGATGCCGATCTCGCCCTGCTTCAGGGCAAGACCCATGCGGTACGCACCTACAGTATGGAGGGAAGTCTTGCGGAAATTCCCCGGTTGGCAGCCGCGCGGCAAATCAACGTGGCGCTGGGGGCCTGGATTGACAAGGATAAGGAGGCCAACGAAAAGCAACTGGCCAAGCTGGTTGAAGTGTTCCAGCAGTACCACAAAAATATTGTGCGGGTCATTGTCAGCAACGAAGTCATCCTCAGAAAAGACCTCACAGTCGATGAGGCCATAGCCTACGTGAAACGGGTCAAAGAGGGGGTGTGGGCACCGGTCAGTCTGGCAGAGCCGTGGCACGTTTGGTTGCAATATCCGCAACTGGCCAAGCATGTGGATTTTATCACCATTCACCTTTTGCCGTACTGGGAAGGCGTTCCCAATGACAAGGCGGTGCAGTACTGCGTGGACCGATACAATGATATCAAGCAGGCCTTTCCAGACAAACCCATTGTCATTGGCGAGGTGGGCTGGCCCAGTTCCGGTCGAATCCGTCAGGGAGCCATAGCTTCTCCCTCTAGTGAGGCTACCTTTCTGCGCCGTTTCCTCGATGTAGCGCAAAAAAGCGAGTATACTTACTATGTTATGGAAGCCTTTGACCAGCGCTGGAAAGGGCTGGAACTGGAAGGTGCGGCTGGCGCCTACTGGGGAGTCTATGATGACAAACGCCAACCCAAGTTTGAATTCACCCAGCCAGTGCAGCGCATTCCGGAATGGCGCGCGCTGGCTGCCATCAGCATTATCCTGTCCATGTTGTTTTTGCTGTTTCTTTTCCGCGACAGCAAGGGCTTACTTGACCGGGGGCGCGGGTTTTTGGCCTTTATTGCCTATGCCATCGCTACCTTTGCCGTTTGGCTGGTGTACGACTTCCAACGCCAGTATCTGACTCTGACCACCCTGGTTATAGGTATCATGTTGTTGATGGCGGCCAGCGGTGCCATTCTCGTTATTCTGGCTGAGGCGCATGAATGGGCAGAAGCCCTGTGGATCAGCAAGTGGAAGCGCCTGCCAGCACCAGAACAAAAGAGCCTGCCCGATGCGGAACTGCCCTTTGTTTCGGTGCATGTGCCCTGCTATAACGAGCCGCCAGATATGATGATACAAACGCTCAAGGCTCTAAGCCTGCTGGATTATCCTCATTTCGAGGTGCTGGTTATCGACAACAACACCAAGGATGAGGCAGTCTGGCGGCCAGTCGAGGCTTATTGCCAGGAACTCGGACCCAGATTCCGCTTCTTCCATGTGGATCCGCTCGCCGGCTTCAAGGCCGGGGCCTTGAACTATGCCCTGCATCGTACTGCTGCGGAAGCCGAGGTGGTGGCGGTCATTGACAGCGACTATATGGTGTCGCCCAACTGGTTGCGCGTTCTGATCCCGCAGTTTGCTGAAAGCAACATGGCCATCGTGCAGGCACCGCAAGATTACCGTGACGGCCATGAAAACGCCTTCAAGGCGATGTGCCAGGCCGAGTACCGCGGATTCTTCCAAATTGGCATGATTACCCGCAACGAACGCAATGCCATTATTCAGCACGGCACCATGACCATGGTGCGGCGGCGGGTACTGGAAGAGGTGGGGGGATGGTCTGAGTGGTGCATTACCGAAGACGCAGAACTGGGGCTGCGCATCTTCGAGCAGGGTTACGAGTCTTGCTACCTGCCCCATACCCTGGGTCGGGGCCTCATGCCCGACACCTTTCTCGATTACAAAAAACAGCGCTTTCGCTGGGCCTATGGTTCGGTACTCATTCTCCGTCACCATTTGATGCAGATGCTGGGGCTGAAGAAGAGCGAGCTCACCAGCGGCCAGCGTTATCATTTTCTGGCTGGCTGGCTGCCCTGGTTTGCCGACGGGATTAACCTGCTCTTCAATCTGCTGGCCCTTGGTTGGTCTGTAGGCATGATTCTCTTTCCGCTTTATGTGGCGCCGCCGCACCTCATTTTCGCCTGTTTGCCCATCGCGCTCTTTGTTTTTAAGAGCGCGAAGATGATCTTTTTATACCGCAACCGGGTGATTGCCTCCTGGCGGCAAAGCCTGATGGCGGCCATGGCAGGACTGGCCCTGTCGCACACCATTGCCCGGGCCATGCTCACCGGTTTTGTCACCCGGCGTGTCGGTTTTTTCCGTACTCCGAAAAAAGCCCAGGCCAATGCTATTTTCAGGGCCTTGGGCGACGCCAGGGAAGAGCTACTTTTTGCCACAGCCCTGGTGCTTGCCGTTATTGGCCTCATGCAGCGTTTCGATGCCTATATGCTCGATGTGCGGGTGTGGGCGGCCATGCTGGCGATTCAATCCATCCCCTATCTGGCTGCAGTGGTGGTTTCGCTGATCAGTGGCATGCCGCGCCTACCTGCCCGTCTGGTGGGTGTCATGCCGCCCCTGCAGGGGCTCAAGTAGGTAAGAAGAGGTGTGAGCGCATTGGTTACTGGCCGCGAATCAGCTCCAGTAGTTCTTCCACGCTGATGCGGGCGCTGACATCGGTTCCCTCCAATAGGGAGTGGGCCAGATCGCGTTTTTCATGGTGCAGGCGGACGATTTTCTCCTCAATGGTGTCGGCGCTAACCAGCCGGTATACTGTGACCGGTCGCTTCTGACCAATGCGATGGGCCCGGTCTGCTGCCTGATCTTCCACCGCCGGGTTCCACCAGGGATCCATGTGGATGACATAGTCTGCAGCGGTCAGGTTCAAGCCCAGTCCGCCGGCTTTCAGGCTGATGAGAAACAGATCTGTCTCACCGGCCTGGAAGGCATCTACCTGGTTGCGTCGCTGGGTGGCGACAGTGGAACCATCCAGGTAGCAATAGCTGATGCCTTTGGTGTTCAGGTGTTGGCGCAGCAGTTCGAGGTGGCCGGTGAATTGGCTGAAAACCAGGGCCTTGTGGCCACCGCCAATGAGCTCATCCAGCACATCGGAAAAAACCTGCTGCTTGCTTGAGGCAATCTGCACGCTGGCATCCACCAGCTTGGGATTGCAACAGGCCCGCCGCAGTCGCATGATCTCCGCCAGTATCCGGATCTGTCTGCCCCCCTGGCCTTTGCCGCTTTCAATGTTTTCCAGCGCCTGCTGCCGCAGGGCCTCATAAAAATGGCGTTCATCGCGGCTCAACTCGACCCGCAGGGTCACTTCGGTACGCGGCGGCAGTTCATCTAGCACCTCTGCCTTGATGCGCCTGAGCATAAAGGGCCGAATAAGTTTTTTGAGCATTTTGCGTGCGCCCTTGTCCCGATGTTTTTCAATGGGGATACCAAAGCGCCGGTTGAACTGCTTGAAACTGCCCAGTAAACCCGGGTTGATAAAGGCAAAAAGATTCCACAGTTCGCCGAGATGATTTTCAATGGGTGTGCCCGTGGTGATCAGACGGAAGGCGCCCTGCAACTGCATCGCTGCCTGGGAGCGCTTAGTGGCTGCATTCTTGATGGCCTGGGCTTCGTCCAAAACAATGGTCTGCCACTTGATGGCGGCCAGCAACTTCTTTTCCTGCTGTAGCAGGGTGTAGCTGCACACCAGTACGTCATAGGGGCCAAAACTGTTTTCACTGCGGCCGCGCGGCAGATCGGAGAGCATATGGATACGCAGGGTTGGCGCAAAACGGCAGGTTTCGGCCTGCCAGTTCATGCATACCGAGGTAGGAGCAACCACCAAACTTGGCCCGTCCTTGGCCCGTGCAAGGATAAGGGCCAGGGCTTGCAGGGTTTTGCCCAGCCCCATGTCGTCGGCCAGGCAGGCGCCAAAACCCAAGTGTGCCATGCGGCTCATCCAGACAAAACCCTCTTTTTGATAGTCCCTTAACTCCGCCTTCAGAGTGCTGGGTATCTTGGGTTGCAGGAGCTGCACCGCTTCCACCGCTTGCTGCCTCCTGCGCCACTGCTCTTCGGCCTCGGTGTTTGCTTGGCGGCTGAGTTCGTCCAGGGCCAAGGTAGCCAGGGCATGCACCCGGATTTCCTGTTTGCCGGCTCCCTCCATTGAACCGTAATAGAGCAGCTCATCCAGGCGATTACGGAACTCCTGCGTCAGGGCAAGGAATTGGCCTTCACCCATGGGAATAAATCGGCTTTTGGATTGCCGTGCCTTTTCCAGGAGGGTTTTTAATTCCAGCACTTCAACGCCATCGAGCTCCACCCGCCCGGAAAGGGCGAACCAATCCTGCTGCGCTGTACGGATATTCAAATTGAGCTGGCTGGTGCCCACCTGTCGCCTGATCGACAGTTTCTCGCCCTCTGGCCACTCAATCACGATCCGGTCGCGTACGTCATCCAGTTCGAGCAGCACCTGCAGACACTCCTCCGGTTCGAGCAGATGCCATTCGCGCCGCCGTCCAGCCTCCAAATCCGTGGCCAGATCCAGCATGGGGCAGCTCTCTTCCACCTCGCGCGCCTTAATTTCCTCCAGTTTGAGGTTACGCTTGGCCTTCAGTCGTTTGCCATCGATCTCTGCAATCAGGTTGGCAGCTCCTGTTCCAGGTTTGAGATAGGGCCCTGTGGTGGTGAAGGGGCGCACAAAGAGCTCAATACGAAAACCACTGCCAAAGGGAATGATATGCACATGACAGGTGGCGTCTCCGCTCACCACTTCAAGTGGTTCACCATTTTCTGGCATATCAATGGCCGAGTGTACGGTCATAAAGGAGGCCAGGCGGCCAATAGTGGCCAGGACCTCGGCGCTGGCAGACAGGGGAACCTGCAGGCCGCGCGGGCCGGTGATGGCTGCCACCCGCCGGTGTTCTTCGCGAATACGCACCACCTTGAAACGGGTGGCGGTTTCCGGCCAAACAGACACCGATGCTGCGCCAATGGGATGTGGAAAATGGAGGAAAAGCGAATCGCCCCGCCGATCGACCATGAGTTCCGGCTCTGCAGCAATGATCTCCACCGGAGTCTTGGGTGACTGTTCCAAAAAAACCAGGGGATGCCCGATCAAAGCGGGCAGGGCGCGCTCCTGGTCAAAGACATAGCTGTCTGCGGCGGATGTTCCACCAGTTTCTATGCGCACCAGGGCAGCCCGCAGGCGTTCGTCTTGTCGGCTGAGGCAAGACAGTTTGCCAGAGGCCAGGCGGGCCAGGGAAACGGTGCGGCCCTTGCTCCACTTGCCGTGCGCACTCCGCCTCTGCTCCTTGGGCAAGAGCGACAGTTTGCCATCGCTATAATCCACCAGCCAGCACAAACGCCGCTGGGAATCCGGCTGATGCACCGCATGTACCGCCTCGATCAGTTCGCTCAAACTGTGCTGCCAATCCGTCACTGGTTTGAACAGGGCGCTCAGGGAAAAGGAAGACATGCTCTCATCGCTGTCTGCCTTCTGCAGGGCAGTGTCGCCTGTACCAAGGGCTGTTCGCAGATTGGCCGCCTCTTGCGCTATCCAGCAGTATCCCTGTGCCTGGGCCTGCAGCTGCACCTGCTCCAGTTGATCGGCGAACTCGGGAACTATATCCACCCCCATCCAGTAGAAGATGATTAGGGCAAGCAGCAGCGAGAGTTTGTCCTCCTCTGTTGCCAGGGCAGAGCTCAAGGCAAGAAGATCGGGGGGGTCGCCCAGCATATGGCGGATATAGGCGGCAAGACACTGCAGTGGCAGTATTTCCGTAACGTCTTTGCTACGGCTGAGCATATGTTCAAGCGAACGCAGAGCTGTATGCAGGGCCGGCTCATCCCCTGTGTACAGCTGGCAGACAATGCAAAAAAAGCCCGGCAACCCGAAGAAGACAGGGGTATCCGTGTCGAGCAGGTGGGCGAGATGCTGCAGGTCGTACTCGAAAAACGTCTGGGCCTGTTGCACATCTCCCCGCAGAAAGGCAAGGGTTCCCTGCATGCCCGAAGCGACAAAAAACTCCTGGTGTGTATCGAGCAATTGCGTCAGGCCCGACATATCTCCCTGCACAATATATAAACCCGCAAGTAGTCGGATAAAGGGCACCTGTTCAGCGGGCGCAACCCGCCTGGGGATTTCTTCCTGCAAATAGGTCAATACCGCAGGAACGTGTACCAAAGAGGCTATGCCGGATTCGATCATGTGGTCCAGCAGAAAAAGCTGGAGAAAGGTGGGCAGGGCGGCGAACCAGTCTGCATCAAAGGCACAGGTCAGCACCTGGACAACTGGCAGGGTGTCTGCAAAAACATTGCGGCATTCACTATGCTGCAAAAATTTGACAGCATCTTCAACCGTACCGCTGTCCTGACTGTAGACGCCAATGCGAAACTGGCGCAAGGCCCGCCAACAGCGCACCTGCCAACGGCCGTGCTGGTACTCCATGGGCGTACTCTGTTCCACAAAGGCTGCCAGCCGACCAAAACGTTTTTCTTTGATGCTCTCGCGCAGTAGAAGTTCAGCCAGTACCGGCGGGCATTGATTTTGGGAAGAGAGCAACCCCTGCTTTCGCAGGCGGCTGACCATACTGTTGACTTCGTCGTAGCGGGGCCGGCGCTCGCCTAAAAAAAAGTGGTCCAGCGCAAGAAAGGATCGACACAGAAAACTGGTGGAAACCGGTTCATAAAGAATCGCTGCCAGTTGCAGGAGGAGGTAGGCATCCTCGGGGAGGGCGCGGGCTTGTGCAAGAAAATCATTTTCTGGGGGGTTGTTGATAATGGTCATCCTGCACCCTGGCTCTTTGCTCGGCCTTCTAAAAGGACAGTCGCCAGCATGTGCAAGTCCCAGGGCAGTGCGCAGGATATGTGTGGATGGCACACTGTGCCGCAGATGGGAAAAACCAGTACCGCTCCTACCATAATACGCTCAGTAATCGTCTTCCGGGCTGCAACATTATTTGAAAATGTCGGGATTGATCCAGATTTTGCTTTTGGCCTGTACCTGGGCAACCCAGTTGTTGAATAGTTGATTGCGCTGCGCCTCAAGAAGCTGTTGCTGCAGGGAATCGCGAATCGATGTGGGAATAGTGTCTTCTCCCTGGCGTGCACTGGTAATCTGGTATACAGCGTAATCTTCTCCCAGATTCAAGGGAGCACTCGGCAGGTTGCTTTTGCCAAGCTGGCTGAAGGCCTCCTGGATCAGGGCCGGGGCAATATCTGTATCCGTATCGTTGCGTTTGATAAACGCGGTGGTATGTACCTGTACATCTTGGGGCCACTGGTTGTTTTCCTGCAGCGATTTGAGGGAGTTGTTGGCAGTGGTACGTACCAATTCCGCGCTCTTTTCTCTGGTATAGTCAGCCAATACCTGCACGTGTACTGCCTCCAGAGGCGGGATATCCAACGTTTTGATGTCATGTGCAAAGAATATGGCGTAGCCGCCTTGGCCTTCCACAATGGAGCTCAGCTCACCTTTACCAAGGGCAAAGGCCGCCTTGGCAAAGGCTGCATCGTGCAACAGCACGTTATCCTGTGGAATGGCATGCTGGCTGACATAGTCTATGCTTGCCAGCTTCTGCGCTCCACTTTCACTGTATCGGGCCAGGCTGCCCGCCCGCATCACCTCTTCGTAAGCAGAGGAGGCGGTTTTAAAGGCTAGACTTCGTGCCTTTTGCTGCACCAAAATTTGGGCTATCTCTGCCTCTTTCTCTGCAAAAGCGGGAGTTGCCGCAGGATTCACGCTCTCAACCTTGATAAGATGGTAGCCAAAAGGGCTGGTCACCACCTCGCTGATTGCCCCGCTGGCCAGGGAAAATGCCGTGGCATCGAATTCGGGTACCATTTCTCCCTGACTGATCATACCCAAATCACCACCTTTTCCCTTGCCAGCAGGGTCTTCGCTCAGGTTGTTGGCAAGTTCTGCAAAGTCACTGCCCCCACGAAGCTGTTCCAGGGCTTTTTCAGCCGCTTCTTTTTTGGTGGCACGGGTTTCTGCGCTGGCATCCTGCGGTACATGGAAGAGGATATGGCGGACATGCCGTTGTTCCGGAATGTGCCACTGGGCTGCATGTTCGTTGAAATAAGCCTGTTTTTCCTCTTCGCTGACCTGGACTTGATCCGTACCCGCTGCAAAGGGGAAAAAGAGGTAGTCAAATTTGTGTTGGGCAGCAGGGCGGTAGTGCTCCTTGTTTTGTGCATACCAATCGGCCAGTTCCGTTTCATCCACCTGTACCTGCTTTTGCAACTCTGCTCTGGAAAATATTGTATAAGCCAACTTGATCTCCATGTTGGCATAGTCCAGCCATTGTTTGATTTCCTGCTCGGAAACCTGGGCGAAACCAGTAATGGCATCTTTGGCCCTTTCAGTGAGGAGATCCTTGCGGATGCCTTCTTCAAAAGAGGTAGGTGAAAGCCGGTTTTGTTCCAGCACCACCTTGTAGGCGTCAAGGTCGAACACACCATTGTTTCGAAAGGCGGGAATCGCTTCGATGGCTCGCTGCACTTCGGGATCGCTAACCATCAGGCCGAGTTGCTCCGCACCCTTGCGCACCAGCTCTTGCTGCACCAGTTGGTTGATGGCCTGTTGCTTGATGCCCATGCTGTTGAGGAGTTCATCAGGAATTTGTCCGCCGAATTGTTGCTTATAGCGTTCCAAAAGATTTTCGTATGCCCGGTGGAAAGCAACGCCGGTTATCTCCTGGCCATCGACCGTGGCTACGGCATTGGCATTGCGATTGAGATTGCCGCCGACTCCCCAGAAGATAAAAACAACCGCAATGATAACGACAATGGCCTGGATAGCCGGAGATTGGGCATTTTTTCGCAGTATTCTCAACATGACAACTGCACTCCCTGTGACAATGGGAAAAGGAAAATTAAAAGGCAAAGGCGTATTATGGGCCATTTACTGCCAAGTTACCAGTGAAAAATGCAAGACGTTTGCCTCTGCACAGTCTTGTCGTTTTATCAGTATCGTGTATATTGCCGAGAGAACTCGGAGGGGTTGGAGCACGGATTTTTTGCCTACAGCGTCCTCGGCTCTTATCAACAAACCGGCACAGCGAGCAACAAAGTCTGCAAGTCTGCAAGTCTGCAAGTTGGCGAGCAGCACCGGCAGAGTCCGGGTTTCCCCTTTGTCGCCTGAAAAAAACTTATGACAGGCGCTTGACAAAGTTTGTGGTGTATAGTAGAGAATTATTCAATTTTCCCATTATTTTTGAGATCAACATCAAACCTTGGCCTGGAGGATGTCATGGCAATTATTGAACACAAAGGAAAAAGCTACGAGGTCGATGAGGACGGTTTTCTGCTCAAAGGTGCCGAAGATTGGGATGAGAACTGGGTTGACTATGTGAAGGGCGTTGAAGGCATTGCCGAGATTACCGACGAACATCAGAAGGTTATTGACGCACTGCAGGAGTACTACAAAAAGAACGGTATTGCTCCGATGGTTCGCATCCTGTCCAAGACCACAGGTTTTCCGTTGAAGCGCATCTACGAGCTGTTCCCTTCCGGACCTGGTAAGGGCGCCTGTAAAATGGCTGGTTTGCCCAAACCGACTGGTTGCGTCTGATTTTCTACGCTGTTTCCGTTTGATATAAAAAAAGCTGCTTGGTTATCCAGGCAGCTTTTTTTATATTTTTATATTTTTGCATCCGCTGCTTTTGTTTTTGTACAACTGCCTGTTGTCTTAACTAAGCAATGGGGCAAAAATCCGCTTTTCAAACCGCTTCAACAAAACGAATCATCTGCAAAAAATCAAAAAACCATTTCACGAAAATGGGCATGAAAGGGGGTAAGGTCGTTGCCACACTCCCCACACAAGAAAGACAAATCTCCTTCCGTATCATAACTTTGTTCCATCGGAGTGAAGGAACCATCGGTATTTTGCATGTAGGCGGTCGTCACCATCACGCTCTCTGCCTGTTCAACAAAGTGCGTATAATTCCCACAGCGTGGGCAGCTGATCCTTCCCAACGGTTCCTGTAGCGGCAACCGTACCCTATGTGTTTGTCGTACTTGTTCTTTATTTACAATATTCATGTACCACCACCTTGCCTGTATCCGATACTTGCGGGCATGTGCGCCCATTTGCAATCCACTCATTATAGTATACAACGCAGGATGCATGACATCAAGGTATGACAAACCTTGTCCCATGCCCCACAGTAGTATCCATTTTCAAGTTTACTGTGCTGTTGCGGGGTTGCAAAAAAACGGTGGGCAGCAAAAACTGCCCACCGGGTAAACAGGCCAAGTAATTGGAGGGCAGGGGATGAGCGCTGCTCAATACTTGGCGTCGGCGTAAGCCAGCCAGCCTCCAGCGGCAATCAGCTGTTTATCAAACGGGTTGAGAGAAAAGGGGCAGAGCACGCTGGCACCGTTGTCACTGGAGACGCTTAGCTGCTCCTTGTCAAGATCAACAGATACTGTCACCTTGCCCTGTAACTTGAACAGCCGATCCAGATCGTTTTTTTTCAGCTCAATTGCCAAAATACCGCAGTTGAACATGTTCTGCCGAAAAATACGAGCGAAGCTCTCGGCAATCACCATGTTGATGCCGTTTACCTCCAGAACCCAAACCGCATGTTCCCGCGAAGAGCCACAGCCGAAGTTGGAGCGGGTGATCAGCACCTGGGCGTTTTGTATCTCCTCGGACTGGGGGTCAAAGGAGCCGTCTTCCAGATGTAAATCTTCCAGCAGGTGTGGTTTGAGTGCCGCCTTACTGATCTCGGTAAGATAGCGGGCCGGAATGATTTCATCGGTATTGATGTCACTTCTGTCGAGAAAGGCCGCAGGGCCGCCAAACTGTTTCATTTCATCACCTCTCTCAAGGAAGATACGGACGCGGGTCGGTAATCACACCGGTGATGGCCGCGGCCGCAGCACTGGCCGGGCTCATCAGGTGTACCATACCGCCTTTGCCCATGCGGCCGCTGAAGTTGCGGTTAGTGGTGGAGGCACATACATCGCCTTCTGCCAATACCCCGCTGCTCATCCCCAGGCAGGCACCGCAGGTGGGGTTGAGCACGCAAAAGCCACTGTCCATGAAAATTTTGAGTAAACCCTCATCCAGTGCCTGGGAATACACCAGAGGTGTCGCAGGCACCAGAATGGCACGCACAGTGTCGGCGATTGTTTTACCGTGCACAATGGAGGCAGCCACGCGCAGATCTTCAATGCGGCCATTAGTGCAGGAACCAATATAAATCTGATCAACCGGAGTGCCCGCCATCTCGCCGATATCTTGCACATTGTCTGGCTTATACCCAAAGGTGACCTGGGGCTCCAGTTTGCTGACATCCATTTCCAGCACCCGCTCGTACCGGGCGTCCGGGTCGGAATGCCAGCGGCTAAACTCGGCCGCAGCCGCTTCGGGCGAGGCGTATTTGTCTTTGATAAAGGGCCACAGATATTGTGCGGTCACTAAATCAGGCATGCACACCCCGGAGGTGGCGCCTGCCTCCACTGCCATATTGCACAGCGTCATGCGGGAGGCCATATCCATCTGCTCGACCACTGGTCCGACAAATTCAATGACCATGTCTGTGCCGCCGTTCACGGTGAGCTGCTTGATGATGTTGAGGACAATGTCCTTGGCATACACTCCCTTGGGCACCATGCCGTTCACCACCACCTTGAGGGAGTGTGGCGCGCGGAAAGCGCATACCCCCTTTAAAATACCCACCTCCAGATCCGTGGTGCCAACACCGGCGGCAAAGGCGCCAAAGGCACCGTGGGTACAGGTGTGGGAATCGCCCATGATCACCGTGTTGCCAGGGCGAATGAAACCCTTTTCCGGAAACAGTGCATGGCACACCCCATTACGACCGATGTCGAAGAAGTCTTTGATGTTGTGCCGTCGGGCCCATTCACGCATAATTTTGGCTTGCATGGCGGTTTTGGCATCCTTGGGAGGGGTGACATGGTCAATCACCGCCTTGATGCGTTTCGGATCGCACACCCGGTCCATGCCTTTTTCCATCAAATCCATGATGGCAATTGGTGTGGTGATTTCATGACACATGATGACATCAATATCCAGCACCATATTGCCGGGAGTTGGGGTGTCACGTAGATGGGCGTCGAATATCTTTTCGGTGATGGTTTTGCCCATAATACAAGCTCCTGATAGAGAATGAAAAAGACGAACCCTGTATGACTGTAAAAAACAATTTGTGCTGTGTACACAGCACAAGTGAGCCCGTCAAATGCTTTTGTAGCAGCGCAAAGCACGCTACACGTTTTGATTCGGCGTAATCATTGGAGAAATACTGTACAAGAGGAGCCGACCGGCGTATAGTACGTACGTTTGCGTGTAACGCGCACAGTGCTCACAAGCACGGAACAGGCGAAGCGTTTCTGCTTCGTCTTCCTGGAAATCAGTACAAGAAGAGTGTCGTATGCGGTGTATTCTGCAACAGTGCGTACTTGTTGCCTTGCTCTTCCTCCCCTTGCCACTCCATGCCGCCCACGGGCTCAGCATCGACGGAGTCCTCAAATACCCTAAAGGCTTTGTCCGCTTTGATTACACCTCAGCCGAGGCCAAGCCAGGTGGACATCTCAATTTACACGACCTTGGCAGCTTTGACAAGATGAACCCTTTCACCTTGAAGGGGGTGCCACCAGCTGGATTGACCAGCTATGTTTTTGAAACTCTGGCGGTTCCCAGTCTGGATGAGCCCTTTGCCGAATACGGGCTGATTGCCGAGGATATCGAACTGGCCGAGGACAAAAAATCCGTCACCTTCACCTTGAACAGCCGCGCCACCTTTTCAGATGGTACGCCGGTCCGCGTGGAGGATGTACAATTTTCCCTGGAAACCTTGAAGGGCGAGCAGGCGCATCCCTTTTACCAGATCTATTTCCGCGATCTCGAGCGGGCCGAAGTGTTGGATGCACGGCGCATCCGCTTCCACTTCGCTCGAACCAACCGCGAATTGCACATGATCGCCGGACAACTGCCGATTCTCAGCAAGGCCTTTTACACTGCCCATCCCTTTGACGCAGCCGGCGGGGCAGCAATGACCGTCCCTGTAGGCAGTGGCCCCTATGTGATTTCGCAGGTCGTGCCCGGCAAAATGATCAGCTATAAAAAAAATCCAACCTACTGGGCCAGCGAACATCCTACCCGCAGGGGGATGTTCAACTTCGACACCATCACAGTGAAATATTACAAAGACCCGGTGGTCAGTCTGGAGGCCTTCAAGGCGGGCGAGTTCGATTTTTTATCCGTGCATATCGCCAAGCAGTGGCAGCGCGATATCCGCGGCCGCCGCTTTGACCGTGGTGAACTGATTAAAAAAAATATTCCGCACCGGAACAACGCAGGTATGCAGGGCTTTGTCTTCAACACCCGCAGGCCGCTTTTTCAAGATGCACGGGTCCGCCGGGCTCTTGGTCTGGCGCTGGATTTCGAATGGACCAATGCCAGCCTTTTCTACTCCCAATATACCCGGAACAACTCGTACTTCTCCAACTCCATCTATGCAGCCACAGGTCTGCCCAGCCAGGACGAGCTGGAACTGCTTTCTCCCTGGCGCGAACAGCTGCCACCGGAAGTGTTCACCGAACCGCTGAACCCGCCTTCCACCACCGAGCCACACAGTCTGCGCCAGAATCTACTCCAGGCCAAACAGCTACTGGCACAGGCTGGCTGGCACGTGCAAAACGGTGTGTTGAAAAATACTGCAGGTCGGGAATTCCGTTTCGACATCCTCCTGGTGGACAATGCCTTTGAGCGGGTTATTGCGCCTTATGCCAATAACCTGAAAAAACTGGGCATTACCGTTGAGTACCGCAGTATTGACCCCAGTCTGTACATCGACCGCATCAAAAATTTTGATTTTGATATGGTGGTCAGTAGTTTTGGCCAGTCGCAGTCGCCTGGGAATGAGCAGCGCGACTACTGGAGCAGCCAGGCTGCAGACCAGCCAGGTTCGCGTAATCTGGCTGGTATCAAAAGTCCGGTGGTGGATGCCCTGATCGATACCATCATCTATGCCGACACCCAGGAAAAACTTACCACTGCCTGCCGTGCCCTCGATCGTATTTTGTGGTATGGTTACTATGTCGTGCCCAACTGGTATCTATCCAGTCACCGTCTGGCCTATGCAGCGTGGTTACGCCAACCCGAAACGCTGCCGCTCTATTTCAGTGCTGGCCAGTGGCTGGATACCTGGTGGCGGCACGAGTAGGCACACGCGGGAGCGCAAGGAGGCATGGATGGAATCATGAGCGCTGTATCGGAAAAGGCGGGCAAGGAACAGCAGTGGATCTACCTGACCGGCAAGGAGATATATCAGTTTTTCACCCGGGTGAAGGGTCGCCTGCAGGGTGTGCAAGTGTTCGCCCTGGTGGGCAAAAGCGGCACAGGCAAGAGCTTCCGGGCCAAGCTGCTCGCCGAAAAACTGGATGTGCCCTACATCATTGATGATGGTTTACTCATCCACGATACAACCATCCTTGCGGGTAAATCGGCCAAGCAGGAAAAAAATTATATCAGTGCCATCAAGACCGCACTTTTTGCCGATCCAGAGCATCGCGACGAGATGGTTCGGATTATCCAGGAGCGTAAAATCAAGAAAATTTTGCTGCTGGGCACTTCGGAAAAGATGGTGACCAGGGTCGCCGAGGTACTGGAACTTCCGCCCATCAGTCAAATCATCCGCATTGAGGAAATTGCCAGCAAGCAAGACATTGAAAACGCCATCAAATCCAGATTTGAAGAGGGCAAACACGTTATTCCCGTGCCGGCCATAGAAATAAAGCGCGCCTTTATTCAGAATCTCACCGACACTATTCGTATTTTTTTTAAAGGCGGCAGAGACCATGGCAACAGCAATAAATCCCGTTTTTTTGAAAAATCCGTGGTGCAACCGAATTTCCACGAAAACCGTATTCCTGGCGCGGTCACCATTTCAGAGGCTGCGCTCAGTCAAATGATCATCCACTGTGTGGATGAATATGACGACGATATCCTGGTGCGTAAAATCAAGGTGAAAATCAGCCGAACCGGTTATGGTATAGACCTTTCCATTGATGTTCCCTTTGGAAAGACTCTGGCAGGCGGGCTGCATGGGCTCAGGAACTATATCCTCAACAATATCCAGAAATATACCGGGATCGTCATTGATCATCTGGAAATTGCGGTGGAAAAGGTCACGCAGCGTAAACAGAATCTCCCCAAAAAAACGTAACCCTCCATGGATTGTCCGGCGGAAGTGACGCCTGGGGCGTGGGGGTGGTCGACCGCTCTCGCAGAACAACACTTTTTTAAAAGGAGCAGGAGCGCGACTTGCCCAGGCTGCACACTTTAAGGCTTGACGCAAAGCACAAATTTTTGTTAATACATCTATATTTCATGAGTTTTGGGTGCTGAATCACCGTTCACTTGCGACCAACTTGCAGCCCCAGCGTGCACAGTGCGCCCGTAAGCCGTATGCAACGTGCGGCCGAATCGTAACTGGGCGTTGTCTGACCTCGCAGTGTACGGATAATTCCGCCTTTGTCGTACTTGGTCACCTGGGAAGCAGTCTCTTTCAACCTCTCTTGGCGGATGACCATGGTCATGGTCAGAGCCGCCGCAAAAAGGATGCGTCTATGAAAATTCACGAGTATCAGGCCAAAGAACTATTCCGAAAGTACAATGTAACCACACCCAAGGGTAAGCTTGCCACCACCTCGGCAGAGGTCGAGAAGATCGCCGATGAATTCGGTCTGCCAGTGGTGGTCAAGGCCCAGGTTCATGCGGGTGGGCGCGGTAAGGGCGGCGGTGTCAAGCTGGCCAAGACCAAGGATGATGTCAAACCCATAGCCGACTCCATTATTGGCATGACCCTGGTCACCAAGCAGACCGGCGCGCAGGGCAAGAAAGTGCGCAAGGTATTGGTGGAAGAAGGGCTCAACATCAAGAAGGAACTCTATCTTTCCATTATTCCAGACCGCGAAACCGCCACCGTGGCCATTGTCTGCAGCCAGGACGGCGGCATGGACATTGAGGAAGTGGCAGCCAAGACCCCTGAGCGGATCATCACGGTCAACATCAGCCCGGTCACCGGTATTCAGGCCTTCCATCTCAATCAGGTCAACTTCGGTCTGGAACTGGAGAAAGATCTGCACAAACAGATGAGCGCCCTGGTGCGCAACCTCTACAAGCTTTTTGTTGATTACGACTGCTCCATGGTGGAGATCAACCCCCTGATCATCACTGCCGAGGGGAACATCCTTGCCCTGGATGCCAAGATGGAATTCGATTCCAATGCCATCTTCCGCCATCCTGATGTCCTGGAAATGCGTGATATCGACGAAGAAGACCCGGTTGAGGCAGAAGCTTCCAAATATGGTCTCAATTATATTAACCTGGATGGTAATGTCGGTAACATCGTCAACGGTGCCGGCCTGGCCATGGCCACCATGGACATCGTCAAGATGGCAGGCGCAGCCCCGGCCAACTTTTTGGATGTTGGTGGTGGAGCCAATGCCGAGGCCATCGAGAACGGCTTCCGGCTGATCATGAAAGACCCGGCAGTAAAAGGTATCCTCATCAATGTTTTCGGCGGTATCCTCCGTTGCGACATCCTGGCACAAGGTGTTGTTGCCGCTGCCACCAAACTGAACCTGTCAGTGCCGGTGGTGGTGCGTATGGAAGGCACCAACGTGGCGGAAGGCCGCAAAATTCTTGCGGAATCTGGCCTAAACCTGACCACTGCCAAGGATTTGGCCGATGCAGCTGAAAAAGTTGCGCAGATTGTGAAGTAACAGCAACCTGTTCTGCCTGCGTTTTCTTTTTTTGCATCGATCAACGGTAACCCAATACACTGATAGAGGAATAGAATGAGCATCTTCGCCGATAAAAACACTCGTTTACTTGTACAAGGCATTACCGGTTCGGAAGGTATGTTCCATACCCGTGCCTGCATTGCCTATGGCACCAACGTCGTTGCCGGCGTAACCCCGGGCAAGGGCGGTCAGAAAATGGATGATGTCCCGGTTTTCAACACGGTCAAGGAAGCCCGCAAACAGACCGGTGCCAATGCTTCCATGATCTTTGTACCTCCCCGTTTTGCTGCTGACTCCATCATGGAAGCAGCCGACGCCGGCATTGAGCTGGTGGTCTGCATCACCGAGGGTATCCCGGTACTGGACATGATGAAGGTCAAAAATTATCTGGCCACTCGGCCGCAAACCCGCCTGATTGGCCCCAACTGCCCTGGTCTGCTCACTCCAGGTGAGTGCAAGATCGGCATCATGCCCGGCTCCATCGTCAAGCCCGGCGGTCCTTGGGGCGTTGTTTCCCGCTCTGGCACACTCACCTACGAGGCTGTACATCAGCTGACCCAGGCCGGTTTCGGCCAGACTACCTGTGTTGGTATTGGTGGCGACCCGGTCAACGGTACTAACTTCATTGACTGCCTCAAGGCATTCAAGGAGGATCCCGAGACCAAGGCTGTAGTCATGATCGGCGAAATTGGCGGTCACGCTGAGGAAGACGCCTGCGAGTGGATCAAGAACAACATGCCCGACAAGCCGGTTGTCGGTTTCATCGCCGGCTTGACCGCTCCTCCGGGGCGGCGCATGGGTCACGCAGGGGCAATCGTCAGTGGCGGCAAAGGTACAGCTGCCGCCAAGATTGAAGCCATGAAGGCAAGTGGTGTTCATCACTGCGAGAACCTGGGCAAAATGGGCGAGTTGTGTAAACAAGTCTTTAAAGGATAGGCAAGCCGTCAAGGGCCTGTACACCATGTTCCTGGGGCAGGCCCTTCTTTCTGTTTGGACACCGCAATTCACCTGCAATCCCTGTAAGGAGACAGCATGAGCACAAGAGCAAAATTAGAGGAGCTGAAAAAGAAACGAGCCCAATCTCTGGAAGGCGGCGGCAAGGCTAGGATTGAAAAAATCCACGCTGCGGGCAAGAAGACAGCCCGTGAGCGTATCGCTGCCCTGCTTGATCCGGGTAGTTTTGAAGAGTACGATGCCTTCAAGTTGCACCGTTGCTACAACTTTGGCATGGAAAAGATCAAGTTCCTCGGTGACGGTATAGTTACCGGTTATGGCAGGATCAATGGCCGCCCGGTCTATATTTATGCACAGGATTTTTCCGTTCTTGCAGGTTCGCTTTCCGGGACCCTGGCCGAGAAAATTTGCAAGGTCATGGACCTGGGCATGAGAAATGGCATTCCGGTTATCGGTCTGAACGACTCTGGTGGCGCCCGTATCCAAGAGGGTATTGAAGCCCTGGCCGGTTATACCGAGATTTTTACCCGCAACGTTCTGTCCTCAGGCGTTGTGCCGCAGATTTCCGGCATTTTCGGTCCCTGTGCCGGTGGTGCGGTATATTCTCCTGCATTGACCGACTTTATCATCATGGTCAAGCAGCAGTCTTACATGTTTTTGACCGGTCCGAAGGTGGTCAAAACCGTTCTCCATGAAGAAATTACCACCGAACAGCTTGGTGGTGCTGTCATGCACACTACCAAAAGTGGTGTGACCGACTATGCAGCCGAGGACGAGGATGATGCCATTCAGTACATCAAGGATTTGCTCTCCTACCTGCCGCAGAACAACCTGGAGAATCCTCCGGATATTCCCTGTGACGATCCCATCAACCGGCCGGCTCCGGAACTCAACGATATTATTCCCGACAATCCCAACGCTGCCTACGACATCAAGAAGGTCATCGAGGCAACGGTGGACAATGGTGTGTTCTTTGAAATCAAGAAGAACTTCGCCCCCAACATCGTGGTTGGTTTTGCCCGCTACAACGGCAAGAGTGTAGGCATCGTGGCCAACCAGCCCGCCTACTACGCCGGTGTTCTGGACATCAACTCGTCCATCAAGGGCGCACGTTTTGTCCGTTTCTGCGACTGCTTCAATATCCCGGTCATCACCTTTGTCGACGTGCCCGGCTTCCTGCCCGGCTCTGAACAGGAATTTGGCGGTGTCATCAGAAACGGCGCAAAACTCTTGTTCGCTTATGCGGAATCCACCATTCCCAAGGTAACGGTCATCACCCGTAAGGCCTACGGCGGTGCATACTGCGTTATGTCGTCCAAGCATCTCCGCACCGATATCAACTACTCTTGGCCCACCGGCGAAATCGCAGTTATGGGTTCCAAGGGCGCAGTTGAAGTCCTTTACGCCAAGGCTGCAAGAGGCGCCGAAGATCCAGCTGCCTTGCTGGCCGAAAAAGAGGAAGAGTACAACACCAACTTCTCCAACCCCTACTGTGCGGCCGAACGCGGTTATATCGACGACGTCATCGAGCCGGCGGAAACGCGGTATCGTATCATCAATGCGCTGGAATCCATCAAGGGCAAGCGTGATACCATTCCCATGAAAAAGCATGGCAACATTCCGCTGTAAAATTTGTGTGTACGGCCAGTTGTTACGTTGCCTGAACGGCTAAACCCTACATCCAGAGGACACACGAATGGCAGAATTAAAGAAAAAAAAGGTCGCAGCGCTTGCAGCCGTGAATGCTTACCTGCAGGAAGAGGAAGCAGCCGCCCTGCTCGCACAGGCCGTTCCTGAAATACCGGTTACTCCGCCCCCCTTGTGGGCTTTGGCTGGACGTCAGGATATCATGACCATGCGTCGGCTCATTCAAATGAAAGCGTTCTGATTGCAGTATTGAACCAACTATCACCCACCGATAACGAATCACAGGAGAATTCGACAATGAGTGATCAAGTGAAGATGACCACAATGAATTACGCTCCAGATCGGCCCAAAGCTGAGAATCCTCTTAAAATACAGGATCTGAGCCTGCGCGATGGCCATCAGTCGCTCTTTGCCACCCGCGGCCGCACCGAGGATATGCTGCCCGTAGCAGAGCAGATGGATGAGGTCGGTTACTGGGCCATTGAGACCTGGGGCGGGGCCACCTTCGATACCATGCACCGCTATCTGCAGGAAGACCCGTGGGAGCGTCTGCGTGTTCTGAAGAAATACATTAAAAAGACCCCGTTTTCCATGCTGCTGCGTGCCCAGAACCTGGTCGGCTACCGCAACTACGCCGATGACCTGGCCACAGCCTTTGTCGAGCGCGCTGCCGAGAACGGCATGGATGTTTTCCGTACCTTCGATGCCCTCAACGACTACCGCAACTTCGAGACCGTGGTCAAGGGTATCAAAAAGGCCGGTAAGCACTTCCAGGGCTGCATCTGCTACACCATGACCGAGCCTCGCCTCGGCGGTGATGTATACAATCTCGACTACTATATACAAAAGGCCAAGGCCCTGGATGACATGGGCGCAGATTCCATCTGCATCAAAGACATGGCTGGCCTCATTGCACCTTATGACGCCTACAACCTGGTCAAGGCACTCAAGGCCCAGACCAAGACGCCCATTCACCTGCACAGCCACTATACCTCTGGTATGGCTTCCATGAGCATGCTCAAGGCGGTCGAGGCAGGTGTTGACATCATTGATACTTGTTTGAGCCCCTATGCCCTGCGCACCTCGCATCCGGCGATTGAGCCGATTGTCATGGCACTGCTTGGCACCAACCGCGACACCGGCTTTGACATCCGTCAGCTGGCTGCCATCAACGAGATCCTCGAGCGTGAGGTTATGCCCAAGTATAAGCATCTGCTCGATACCTCCAAGATGTCGGTCATTGATATCAACGTACTTCTGCATCAAACTCCGGGCGGTATGCTCTCCAACCTGGTTAACCAGCTGCGTGAGATGGATGCCCTGGATCGCATTGACGAGGTGTTCAAGGAACTGCCGCGCGTACGTAAAGACCTCGGTCAGGTGCCGCTGGTTACCCCGACCAGCCAGATTGTTGGTATCCAGACTGTGAACAACGTGCTGTTCGACACCCCGGACGAGCGCTATAAAATGATCACCGCCCAGGTTAAAGATCTGTGCTTTGGTCTGTATGGCAAGACCGCAACCCCGATCGATCCTGACGTACAGAAGAAGGCTCTGAAGGGCTATCCCCGTGGAGAGAATCCGATCACCGTGCGTCCTGCAGAAATCCTTGAGCCGGAACTGGATAAAGCCAAAAAGGAAATCGGCGATCTGGCCAAAGATCTCGACGATGTCATTACCTATGCACTCTTTCCGACCACTGGCAAGAAGTTCCTGGAGTGGAAGTATGGGAAAATCAAAGACGCTCCTGGGGATAAGCCAGTTTCCCTGGATGACGTGAAGAACATGGATGCCCTGATCGCCAAGGCTAAGGCCGGTAAGGTTATGGAGCTTCCTGACAAGGAAATTCCGGAAAAATCCGAGAATGTCCGCACCTTCAACGTCTTTGTTGATGGCGAGTACTTTAGTGTAGACGTCGATCCCACCGGTGATTATCAGCCCGTTGCCATTGCACCGGCAGCACCGAGAGCTGCTGCACCGGCAGCCAAGCCCGCAGCTGCCCCGGCAGCCAAGCCTGCAGCTGCCCCGGCAGCCAAGCCGGCAGCAGCCCCAGCCGCAGCAGTTGAAGGCGGCACTCCGCTGACCGCACCGATGCCTGGTATGATTATCAAATATCTGGTTGAGGTGGGGGCAACGGTGAAGGCTGGCGACCCTGTGGTCGTGCTTGAGGCCATGAAGATGGAAAACAACCTGGCTGCACCATGTGATGGTACAGTTAAGGCCCTGACCTGTGGTGCTGGCGATTCTGTTGCCAAAGATGCAGTTCTGGCCGTTATTGGCTAATTCCTACGCAATCTGCTGTATAAAAAAGGACGCCCGAGGGCGTCCTTTTTTATTACTCTAGTTACGTTTATCTAAAATTTTAACGCTCCCCAACCAACCCAGGGCAGGGCATCTCTGCCCATCCTAATCATCATACAGGATAAGTTTATGGGTACAGTTCAGCCTCGTTAAAGCCCGGGGCTGCTTGGTCCTTTGCCGACAAAAGCGGCTTGCCGGTAATGGGCCAGTCAATGGCGAGGTTTGGGTCATTCCAGATAATAGAGCGTTCGTGCTCTGGTGCATAGTAGTCTGTCGTGAGGTATAGAAATTCAGCCACCTCAGAGAGCACAACAAAGCCATGACCAAAGCCTTCGGGCACCCAGAACTGTTTTTTGTTTTCCGCAGACAGATGGATACCCACCCATTTGCCGAAATAGGGCGAACTGCGCCGTAAATCAACCGCTACATCAAAAACTTCTCCCACTATAACACGTACCAGTTTGCCCTGTGGCTGCTGAATCTGGTAGTGCAGTCCGCGCAAGACATTACGCACGGATCGGGAATGGTTCTCCTGTACAAACTTGGTGGCTAGGCTGGTTTGCTCCTGCCAGCGGCGCTGATTGAAGCTTTCGAAAAAGAAGCCGCGCGCATCACCAAAGACTTGTGGCTCGAGAATTAGTACCTCGGGAATGGCTGTACGCTGTACCTGCATAACTTTTATTCCTTATCCTCTGTGCGTGCACCATACATGCTTTCGTAGTATTTCTGGTACGAACCATTCAACACCCCTGCCATCCAGGAACGATTAGCCAAATACCAGTCAATGGTCTCTTCAATACCTTGCTCAAAGGTATACTTTGGTCGCCAACCGAGTTCCCGTTCAATTTTACTGGCATCAATGGCATAGCGGCGGTCGTGGCCGGGCCGATCGCGGACAAAGGTGATCAGCGAGCGCCGTGGAGCATTGCCAGGTAGGGGGGCAATCTTTTTGTCGAGCAAGTCGCAGAGCAGTTCGACGATGTCAAGATTCGTTTTTTCGTTATGCCCGCCGATATTATAGGATCCGCCCAGGACACCCTGCTCCAATACACGAACAATGGCCTCGCAATGGTCTACCACATAGAGCCAGTCCCGTACATTTTGCCCATCTCCGTAGATGGGTAGGGTTTTGCCTTCCTGGGCATTGTTCAGGACAAGCGGGATCAGTTTTTCCGGAAACTGATACGGACCGTAGTTGTTGGAGCAGTTGGTCAGTAAGACCGGTAGGCCATAGGTGTGGAAATAAGCGCGCACCAAATGGTCAGACGAAGCCTTGGAGGCCGAATAGGGTGAACGTGGATCATAGGGGGTTTCCTCGGTAAAATAGCCGGTTGGTCCAAGTGAACCGAACACCTCATCTGTGCTGACATGGAGAAAGCGGCTGGCGTCAGTCTGCCGTTGCTGTCCCAGCCAGTAGTTCCTTGCCGCCTCGAGCAGAATAAAAGTACCGTTGATATTGGTGCGGATAAAGGCGTCTGGTCCAGTGATGGAGCGATCCACATGGGATTCAGCTGCAAAATGCACCACTGCATGCACGTTGTGGCGGCTGAACAGGTTATTGACCAATGCTTCATCACAGATATCACCATGCACAAAGCTATAGGCGGGATGGTCGGCCAAATCAGCCAGGTTTGCCTGATTGCCCGCATAGGTGAGTTTATCGATATTCACCACCCGCCAGTCCGGACGCTCGGTAAGCAGGTAGCGAACAAAATTGGCTCCGATAAAACCACAACCACCAGTAACAAGAACAGTATAAGACATGGCTTTTTAATCAGACTCCTGTAGTAGATAGGATTATGGAAAAACCAAAATTCCACATTCTCATAACAGGTTGTTGGCAAGGAATATTTTATTTTTCCATAAATTATGCAAATACAGTCCATTATAGAAGGAAAGGTGTAGGGGGGCAACACTCAATGCAGACAGGGTGATCCTGAAGTGGTTGCATTTATTGAGACATGGGCATAAGCAATGAGCTGATCCATTTAAAAGGAGAGGTCTATAAATCGCCGCACCCGTTACAGCGCTGCATTTAAAGCCAAGGTCGCCCTGGCCGCCCTGTCAGGCTCCAGGACACTAGCAGAACTGGCCAGTGCATACAAAGTACATCCCAGCCAGATCTGCAACTGGAAGCAGGCCCTACTGGAAAATGCCCCAAACCTTTTTGGCAAGGGGAAGAAAAAAGAGGTTGACCACGAAGCCGAAGTGGCCGAGTTGTACCGCGTTATCGGCAAGTTCAAGGCGGGAAACGGTTTTTTATCCAATCTGCCCGCTCTGAACTTGACCGGGCGCAGAAACAAAAAGTGGTCGCCCAGGGCCACCCCAAGGTTTCTGTTGCGACCAGATGCAAACTGCTCAAAGTAGCGCGAGCCAGGTAATACCGTGGGCCAGCTATCCGGGCTTCGCTCAGGCGAGCTTGAGCTCATGCGACAGATCGACGAACTCTATCTGCAACACCCATGGATGGGAAGCCGCTCCCTGGCAGATCACCTGACAACAGCGGAAAAACCAGTGGGTCGCGACCGGATCCGCTGCCTGATGCAGCGGATGGGCATCGAGTCTTTATCTCCCAAACCTGGCATGAGCAAGCGCTATGCGGGGCATCCGGTGTACCCGTATCTGCTCAGGGGGCTGAGTATAGACCAGCCCAACCAGGTATGGGCAACGGATATCACCTACATTCCGATGGCCAGAGGGTTCATGTACCTGGTTGCCATCATGGACTGGGCCAGCAGAAAAGTACTTGGCTGGCGCTTGTCCAACACACTTGACAGCCGATTTTGTGTGGATGCCCTCAAGGAAGCGCTGTGCCGATATGGCGCTCCTGGGATATTCAATAGCGACCAGGGTGGGCAATTCACCAGCGAGGCGTTCACCGGAGTGCTGAAGCAGTGGCAGGTGAGGATCAGCATGGACGGCAGAGGCCGCTTCAGGGACAATATCTTCATTGAGCGGCTCTGACGTACCCTGAAGTACGAACGGATCTACCTTAGAGCCTATGAAACCGGGGCCGAACTTTTCAAGGATTTGACCGACTGGTTCAACTGGTACAACGCAGGCAGGAAACATACCTCGCTTGACAAACAAACACCAGATACAGTGTATTTCCAAGCTCCTGAGCCATTGAAGCTGGCAGCCTGAATCCGGAAAAACAACAAATAAATCGGATCATTGCTTATTCTACCTCTCAGGCTGTCTCACAAAACACGACCAGTTCAGTCTACACAAGGGTGTGGAGTTTTTTTCGTAACAATACCAGAGTATACTATTTTTTGGTTACATATTTTCAGAAAGAGATTGAAGACATGAAAAAATACTACGCGCACTCAACAGACAATGCTGACAAGTCGAATTGGCAGGAGCTCTCAGAGCATTTGCTGGCTGTTGGCAAAAAATCAGGGAAATTTTCCAGCGCATTTCATGCAGAAGACTGGGGCAGAGTATGTGGGATTTTGCACGATATAGGTAAAGCCTCACGTGAATTCATCAGGCGGCTGGAAGGCGAAAATATCCGGGCTGGCCACTCCATTCATGGCGCGAGGCATGCCCGTGATCGCTATGGCCTCTTGGGTACACTTCTGGCTTATGTTCTGGCCGGACATCACGGAGGCCTGCCCGACGGCGGTGACCAGGAAGGGCAGTTACACTACCGCCTGCGTCATGAACGTGTTCCTGAAGCGGATGCGGCCGCTGTGGAAGCGCTGCTCGCATCCCTTCCTCCGGAGTTACGTCCGCCATTTTGTTGTCCACGTGAAGAAGCCGGCTTTGTGCTGGCTTTTTTTACGCGCATGCTTTTTTCCTGCCTGGTGGATGCCGATTTTTTGGACACGGAAAAGTTTTGCGACCAAGAAAAGTCTTTGGTGCGTGAGGTTCGTTTTCAAAGCATTTCAGAACTCAAAGCCCGGCTGGATATGTTCATGGCCGCCGTCATGCAGAAAGCAGAAAAAAGCGGCCCAGAAGGTCGGGTAAATACCCTGCGCACGGAAATTTTAACACAATGCCGCACACGCGCTTTGCAACAACCTGGGTTTTTTACACTTTCTGTCCCCACCGGCGGAGGAAAGACTTTATCCTCTCTGGCCTTTGCGCTGGAACATGCCGTTATGCACAAGAAACGTCGCGTGATCTATGCTATCCCTTTTACTTCTATTATTGAACAGAATGCGCAAATTTTCTGCACTGCTCTGGGTCAGGAAAACATTTTGGAGCATCATTACAATTATGCTCAAAAAGAAAGTCCGGAGACTACATACGAACGCTGGCGCGGACTGGCCGTGGAAAACTGGGACGCTCCCGTAGTGGTCACCACTAACGTGCAGTTTTTCGAATCACTTTTTTCGAATAAGTCTTCTCGTTGCCGCAAACTGCATAATATCGCGGAAAGCGTCATTATTCTGGATGAAGTTCAGGCCATTCCCGCAGAATATCTTGAGCCAAGCCTGGCCGCACTGCGTGAACTTGTGACTCGCTACGGCTGCTCTGTTGTATTATGTACGGCCACTCAACCTGCCCTGGACACGTCGTCTCTGCAGATGGCACTGCATGATATGAATCCAATCATCTTGGATTCAGCGCGATATTTCACAGAGCTGGAGCGTACCAATATAACGTTTCTGGGCAGTCTGGATGATGCTTCCCTGGCGCGCCGCCTGGATGACCATGAGCAGGTGCTCTGCATTACCGCTACCAAGCCCCAGGCCCGCGCAGTATTTGAACAGCTGCAGAATACGGAGGGCGCCTACCATCTTTCAACCAATATGTATCCTGCGCATCGGCGGCGCGTGCTGAAAGAAATTCGTTCTCGACTGCAGGACGGGCTGCCCTGCCGTGTGGTTTCCACCAGTCTGGTGGAGGCTGGCGTTGATATTTCACTGCCTGTGGTTTATCGGGCTCTGGCTGGACTTGATTCCATCGCTCAGGCCGCCGGACGGTGCAACAGAAATGGCGAACTCTGGCCAGAATTGGGCCAAGTTTTTGTGTTTGAGCCCGAAAAAATGCCGGCCATGCCGTGGCTTCGGCGGTGCGCTACTACCACCAAAGAAGTGCTGCGAAATCTCCCCAAAAATGTGAATCCGCTCAGCGAAGCCGCTATCCGCCGCTATTTTGAACTGCTCTACAGCAAGGAAAATCTGGACAAACAGGGCATTTTGCCTCGTCTGCGCCAGGCCGTGGGGGTAGAATTCATTTTTCCTTTTCGGGAAATCGCAAGCAACTTCAAAATGATACAGGAAGAGGGGGTGACGCTTATCATCGCCCTGGAAGAAGAGGTTCAAAAATACGTGGAAGCCCTGCGCTGGGCCGAATTTCCCCGGCCGATTTTGCGGAAACTGCAGCAGTACAGCGTCAGTCTGCGCATGCGTGATTTTCAAAAGCTGCAAGGTGTAGTGGAAATGGTTGATGGGGAATATGCGGTGCTTCGCAACCCCAGTGCCTACGACGCGCATGTGGGTCTTAAAATTGACTCGGCAGAACTGTGGGAACCAGCGGATTTAATATCGTAAAATTTAACTTTCAATATTATAAAAATAATATTTGACATGTCGAGTTTTTCTGGAAATAATAATTTTGTCACATTAGGTGTGGGTTGAAACATAATGTTGAATGTTCTTGCGTCGGAGGTGCGGAAGAAAATTCTTTCGCACCACTTTCTGATCACGGAGGTGTTATGGCCTACGGTGTAAAGTTGCGTGTGTGGGGTGACTATGCCCTGTTTTCCAGGCCTGAGATGAAGGTGGAGAGAGTTTCGTATGACGCGCTGCATCCGTCTGCAGCGCGTGGAATTCTTGAAGCCATCCATTGGAAGCCGGCAATACGGTGGGTAGTAGATAAAATTCATGTGTTGCGGCCTATCAAGTTCGATAACATTCGCCGCAATGAAGTCAGTTCTAAAATTGTTAAGCCGAATCCGGAAACAGTGATGCGGGACGGCAAGCCGCTTTTTTTTCTCGTAGATGATGGCGACAATCGTCAGCAGCGAGCTGCAACGCTTTTGCGCGACGTGGAATACATCATCGAGGCCCATTTTAAGATGACGGAAAAGGCCGGGCCCGGCGACAATGAGGGAAAGCATCTGGATATTTTTAATCGCCGGGCCAGGGCCGGGCAGTTTTTCCATCAGCCATGCCTGGGATGCCGGGAGTTCCCAGCATTTTTTGAATTGCTGGAGGGCGATCCGCCCGTATCTTGCTATGCCGGGCAAACCAAAGATCTGGGCTATATGCTGCTGGACATAGATTTTGAGAAGGGCATGACTCCACTTTTTTTCAAAGCGGTCATGCAGGATGGTATCATCACGCCGCCCAGTCGGTTCTCCGCGGAGGTGCGTTCATGATTTTGCAAGCGTTAAGCAGCTATTACGAGCGTGCCCAGGCTGATCCGGCCATAGACATGCCAGCCTACGGAACGAGCATGGAAAATATTTCTTTTGCTCTGGTTCTGGACTCTGAAGGCAACGTGGTCGCTCTGGAGGATTTGCGGGAGCAGGACGGAAAAAAACTGCGTCCTCGGAAGATGGCAGTTGCCGCCGCCGAAAAGAAAGCCAGCGGGATCAAGGCTAATTTTCTCTGGGATTCCACAAATTACGTGCTTGGTGCGGATGACAAGGGCAATCCCGAAAGAACCCGGAAATGCCATGAAGCTTTTGTGGAATTGACCAGAAAGTTTTGCAGTGACGAAGATCCTGGGCTCAAGGCTGTGCTCAGTTTTCTGGACAAGCCTGACAAGGATTTTTCTTCGTTTCCCCAGTGGGAAGAGATGCTGGCCGGCAATGTGGTTTTTCGTCTGGATGGCGTGGAGGGTTTTATTCACGACCGCCCGGCGGCCAGGGCGGCCCGCAACAAATGGTTTGGCGACAAGGAAAAGGAAATTTCCGGGCAATGCTTGATCAGCGGGGATGAGGACACGTATATTGCCCGCCTGCATCCATCCATAAAGGGTGTTTACGGTGCGCAAGTCGCTGGCGCGTCCATTGTTTCTTTTAACAAATCAGCTTTTGAATCGTATGGGAAAAAACAATCTTACAATGCGCCGGTCAGCGTCTTGGCTGCTTTTCAGTATGTCACGGCTCTGAACTCGCTTTTGGCCAGATACAGCCGGCAGCGGATGACCATCGGCGATTCCACCATTGTGTTCTGGGCTGAGCGCAAAAGCGTACTGGAGGATTTTCTGGCGGAATGCGGTTTTTGTGAGCCGCGCAAAGGCGAGGAAGAGCCGGAAGTGCGTATTGACGCGCAGACTTCGGTCAAAATTCACGATTTGCTGCTTGCCATCCGGCAGGGACGGCGAGCCGTGGACATTGTTCCGGGCCTGGATGAATCCGTACGCTTTTATCTGCTGGCCTTAGCTCCCAATGCATCGCGTCTGTCCATCCGTTTCTGGGAAGTGAACACCGTGGGCGGCATTCTGGATAAAATCAGCCGCTTTTTTCAGGATATAGAAATAGTCCGCATGTTTGAAAACGAACCGGAATTTCCGTCCCTGTGGCGGCTTCTGGTGCAGACTGCGACCTTGGGCAAATCGGAAAACATCTCTCCGGTTCTGGCCGGAGGCATGGCCAAATCCATGCTTTCCGGCGGACCTTATCCGCAGAGTCTGCTAGCGGCTGTTTTGGGGCGCATTCGGGCCGAGCAGGCCGTGACGTATTTCCGGGCGGCGCTACTTAAAGCATTTTTAGTCAGAAATTGTAAAATGGAGGTTTCCGTGGCTCTTGATCCCTCGCGGACAGATCGTCCGTATCTTTTGGGGCGGCTTTTTGCCGTGCTGGAAAAGGCTCAGGAAGAGGCTATTCCTGGAGCCAGCGCAACTATCAAAGACCGGTATCTGGGGTCGGCCGCGGCAAATCCGGGTCAGGTCTTCAGCGTACTGCTCAAAAACGCATCCAACCATATCGCCAAGTTACGTAAGGATCCCGAGAGGAAAGGGTTCGCTTTTTCGTACGATGTCATGATGCAGGATATTGTAAGCAAATTTGACGATTTTCCCAGGACCATGTCCGCCGAAAATCAGGGCCTTTTCATGATTGGCTATTACCATCAGCGCAAAGACTTTTTTACCAAGAAAAATAAGGAGAATTGACCATGACCGTTATCGCCAACCGCTATGAATTTATGCTGCTTTTTGACGTGGAAAACGGCAACCCCAATGGCGATCCCGATGCCGGAAACATGCCCCGCATTGATCCGGAAACCGGACACGGGCTGGTCACAGATGTCTGCCTGAAGCGCAAAATCCGTAACTTTGTGACCTTGTCCAAAGAAAGTGCGCCGGGATTCAAAATCTATATTCAGGAAGGGGCCGTGCTCAATGAAACCCATAAACTTGCATATAAAGAATTTGATCTGAAGCCTGAGTCTAAAAAACTTCCCAAAAAAGTTGAGGACGCGAAGAAGGTTACAGGCTGGATGTGCTCTAATTTTTTCGACATCCGCACTTTTGGTGCGGTCATGACCACGGAGATTAATTGTGGGCAAGTGCGTGGCCCTGTGCAGATGGCTTTTGCCCAAAGCGTGGAGCCCATTGTGCCGCAGGAGCTGAGCATCACCCGCATGGCAGTAACCAACGTAAAAGATCTGGGAAAGGAGCGCACCATGGGCCGCAAACACATTGTGCCATACGGACTTTACGTAGCTCGGGGTTTTGTGTCTGCGCCGCTGGCCGATAAGACTGGTTTTTCCGAAGAGGATTTGCAGCTTCTGTGGGACGCGCTGGCCAATATGTTCGAGCATGACCGTTCCGCCGCGCGGGGCCTGATGAGCAGCCGCAAGCTTTTTGTCTTCAAGCACAAAGGCAAGTTCGGCAATGCTCCGGCTCATGCGCTTTTTGATCTGGTCACGGTTCGGCGCAAGGAAAATTCCGAAGGCCCGGCCCGGTCTTTTGCTGATTATGAAGTGACCGTGGCTCCGGCTCCGGCTGGCGTGGAAATACTGGAGAAGCTGTAAGGAAAAAGGGCGGTGGGGCTGTGGCTGAACCGTCCTTTTTGAATTCCATGTACACTGAAGACGATCTCCTTCCCCTTTCCGCTTTGCAGCATCTGCTCTTTTGTGAGCGGCAGTGCGCTCTCATCCATATTGAGCAGCTTTGGGCGGAGAATCTGTTCACGGCAGAAGGCCGCGTTCTGCATGAAAATGTGGACAGTGGACCGGATTTTACGCGTGAAGGGCGGCGGATTGTACGCTCGCTTCCGCTCAAATCCTTGCGTCTTGGTTTATCAGGCGTGGCGGATGTAGTGGAATTCGGAGCAACAGGCAGTCTGGAAGGCGTGTTTCCCGTGGAGTACAAGCGAGGCAGGAAGAAGAAGGAAAACTGGGATCGGGTGCAGCTTTGTGCTCAGGCGCTGTGTCTGGAAGAAATGCTTGAAACGCATGTGCCGGCCGGAGCTATTTTTTATGGCCAGCCCCGGCGGCGCGAACAGGTTGAATTTGACGCCTCTTTGCGCGCGCAGACCGAAGCCACGGTACGACGGCTGCATGAACTGATCGCCTCGGGTAAAACCCCTCCGGCTGAGCCCGGAGAAAAATGTGCAGCCTGTTCGCTGCTCGAACTGTGCATGCCGCGCATGGGTGGGAAAAAATCCGTAGCCGCGTACATGGCGGCTATGACCAAAGACATATGAAAAAGCTTTTGAATACACTCTATGTCACGACCCAGGGTGCATATTTGGCCAAAGACGGCGAATGCATTGCGGTGAAGGTCGAAAATGAAGTCCGGCTACGCGTGCCCATTCACACTTTGGGTGGAGTCGTTTGTTTCGGACAGGTGCTGTGCAGTCCATTTCTTCTGGGCTTTGCGGCGGAACGCGGTGTGAACTTAAGCTTTTTGACGGAAAATGGGCGTTTTCTGGCTCGCGTGCAGGGACCGGTTTCGGGAAATGTGCTGCTCAGGCGTGAACAGTATCGACGTGCTGACGACCGGCAGGTCAGCGCGGATGTGGCTCGCGCCATTGTCACCGCAAAAATCGTCAATGCCCGGCGGGTGCTGCAACGTGCAGTGCGTGATCACGGAGATAAGATTGACGCATCGGCCGTGGGAGCGGAAATCCAGCATTTGCAGAACTGTGTAAAACGCGTGCAGCGGCCGCTAGAGCTTGATGTGGTCCGAGGCGTGGAAGGAGAGGCTGCCAACGGGTATTTTGGCGTGTTCGACCACTTGATCCTCGCCGCTGAGCCGGAGTTTCGCTTTATCGGGCGCAACCGCAGACCGCCGCTGGACCGCGTCAATTGTCTGCTTTCCTTTCTATACACACTGCTTGGGCATGATATTCGTGGCGCTTTGGAGGGTGTGGGGCTTGATCCGGCCGTGGGCTTCCTGCATCGTGACCGGCCCGGCAGGTACAGTCTGGCGCTGGATTTGATGGAAGAATTTCGAGCTTTTGTGGCGGACCGTCTGGCTCTGTCTCTGATCAATTTGGGTCAGGTCAGAAAAGGGGACTTCGAAGTACAGGAATCCGGCGCGGTAAAGCTCAGCGATGAGGCTCGCAAAACTGTGCTGGTTACGTACCAAAAGCGCAAACAGGACGAAATATTGCATCCGTTTCTGGAGGAAAAAGTACCTGTGGGCCTTCTTTTCCACGTCCAGGCCATGCTTATGGGCAGGTGGCTGCGAGGGGATCTGGACGGATATCCGCCGTTTATGTGGAGGTGATGTGCTGGTTCTGATCAGTTACGACGTGAGTTTTGAGGACGCGGGCGGTCAGCGCCGTTTACGCCGGATTGCCAAGGCTTGCCAGGATTATGGGCAGCGTGTGCAGTATTCTGTTTTTGAATGCGTGGTGGATCCGGCCCAATGGACAAAACTGAAGCATCGTTTGCTCTCCGAAATGGATGAATCCAGAGACAGTCTGCGTTTCTATTACCTTGGGGCCAACTGGAGGCGGCGTGTGGAACATGTGGGGGCAAAGCCCGCATACGATCCGGAAGGACCGCTTATTTTGTAGCGCGAACCCCAAGTTGTCTCGGAATTCTTGGAGGCTTCGCGAAGATGGCAATATGCTGATTTTATGAGTTAAACTATTTACTCCATCTTGATTGGAAAGATTTTTCCAAAAATTTGTCTCTGGTTCGCGTATGAAAGGGTGTAAACCCAAGGTAGGCAAGGAACACTGGATGGACAGTCGCGCCCATCGCGGGTGCGTGGATTGAAACTATTTTTCCCTTGCACTATATACCTATTGGGTATGTCGCGCCCATCGCGGGTGCGTGGATTGAAACCTGCTTACACCTCACCTCTGGTGGTGATGCACAAGTCGCGCCCATCGCGGGTGCGTGGATTGAAACCATCCCCTTGCCGATGAGCTCGAGGTTTTGCGCAAGTCGCGCCCATCGCGGGTGCGTGGATTGAAACTCTCGCCTGCGGATGCGCAGGTGGATGAGCTGCGTCGCGCCCATCGCGGGTGCGTGGATTGAAACATCTCCGATTATCTTTAAATAATCAACGTCATACGTCGCGCCCATCGCGGGTGCGTGGATTGAAACGCTGCACACCAGGTTTTTGCCGCTGCCAAAATACGTCGCGCCCATCGCGGGTGCGTGGATTGAAACTTCCACCGCACGGATGGCAGACTCGGATATTTTGGTCGCGCCCATCGCGGGTGCGTGGATTGAAACTGCTCAAAGTTCAAGTTTTGGCGGCCGCTCAAGGGGTCGCGCCCATCGCGGGTGCGTGGATTGAAACTCTGCGCGATGATTCTGAGGCCAAAACCATGACCGGTCGCGCCCATCGCGGGTGCGTGGATTGAAACACCATCATTGATTAATATTTTTGAAGTTAAAAAACGTCGCGCCCATCGCGGGTGCGTGGATTGAAACAAAGCGATGGCCGCATTGGCTGTCATAATTGCTTCGGTCGCGCCCATCGCGGGTGCGTGGATTGAAACAGGCCTGCCCCAGGTTGATAGTTGTCCAGGATTGTGTCGCGCCCATCGCGGGTGCGTGGATTGAAACCCATATAGATGATCATTAGTACAAATGAATAAAGAGTCGCGCCCATCGCGGGTGCGTGGATTGAAACTGATGCATATCAACACGCAGAGGTTGATCTTGGGTCGCGCCCATCGCGGGTGCGTGGATTGAAACTCATCATCGGGCCTGGGATTGCCGGGATGTGCCCGTCGCGCCCATCGCGGGTGCGTGGATTGAAACTACTGACTCGCCAGTAAAAACATCTGTTAGCTGTAGTCGCGCCCATCGCGGGTGCGTGGATTGAAACGCATCAAGCACGCCCAGGCCGGTGACTGGATCTGGATTGCGGTCGCGCCCATCGCGGGTGCGTGGATTGAAACGCATCATGGGCGTGGTGGTAAAAGTAAGAAGGGATGTCGCGCCCATCGCGGGTGCGTGGATTGAAACACGCTTGTTGTTTGTTGCACATGCCCAAACCCCCGTCGCGCCCATCGCGGGTGCGTGGATTGAAACGATTTCTGCCTTGCTGCCCAGATCAAAGTGGATCGTCGCGCCCATCGCGGGTGCGTGGATTGAAACCAGGGCTGACATAGGCATGGGCATCAGCATTGCCGTCGCGCCCATCGCGGGTGCGTGGATTGAAACCACTGGACAGGTGATGACCAGGCATCACTGGAAAGGTCGCGCCCATCGCGGGTGCGTGGATTGAAACAATAATATCCCTGCTTTGGTGCTGTTGTTCGGCCTCGTCGCGCCCATCGCGGGTGCGTGGATTGAAACGGTCTCTGGGCCTTGCAGTGTGGTGCGCACAGCCCGTCGCGCCCATCGCGGGTGCGTGGATTGAAACACCGCCGGATCTACAGAGCGCTGCAGGGCATCGCCGTCGCGCCCATCGCGGGTGCGTGGATTGAAACAACTTATCTTTTGTGGCCCACATTTCGGGCAGGGAGTCGCGCCCATCGCGGGTGCGTGGATTGAAACTATGTCGTGCCAATAAATGCTCATTTTTTATCTCGTCGCGCCCATCGCGGGTGCGTGGATTGAAACTCTGCCTACACCTCACCCCTGGTGGTGATGCACAAGTCGCGCCCATCGCGGGTGCGTGGATTGAAACGCCCAGCTGCCGGGCTCAACCAGTTGATCAGGTGTCGCGCCCATCGCGGGTGCGTGGATTGAAACAGCAGGGCCAAGGTCAAAGAGAAATTGGCCTCGAGTCGCGCCCATCGCGGGTGCGTGGATTGAAACGCTTTAACACCGAGGGGGCAGTAGCTGATGCCTGGGTCGCGCCCATCGCGGGTGCGTGGATTGAAACAATTTCTGCTTTTGATGTTCGTACACTTCTAGGAGTCGCGCCCATCGCGGGTGCGTGGATTGAAACAAAGTCTGTTTTTGACGGTGAATATATTTATCTTGTCGCGCCCATCGCGGGTGCGTGGATTGAAACTCCTGGTGCATCCCCATCCCAGCGCGCAGCCAACCAGTCGCGCCCATCGCGGGTGCGTGGATTGAAACGGTTCGCGCCGCCCGGAGACCAGCCACGAACGCGGGTCGCGCCCATCGCGGGTGCGTGGATTGAAACACGCAAAAAGAGTGCTAAATACTTGGCGATCCGTGTCGCGCCCATCGCGGGTGCGTGGATTGAAACCGCCATACTGGCGCACCTCGTCTGCGCTGTAACCAGGTCGCGCCCATCGCGGGTGCGTGGATTGAAACGATCAGGCGATCAAGCATCGCTGGGGTTTGAATCCTGTCGCGCCCATCGCGGGTGCGTGGATTGAAACGCCTCGATAAAGATTGATAAGGAGAGATGGAGAGTCGCGCCCATCGCGGGTGCGTGGATTGAAACTACAAATGGTTTGCACATACCGTTTGCTGCGTAAGTCGCGCCCATCGCGGGTGCGTGGATTGAAACAGTGTCGATAGTAACAGTGTTGCTGCCCTCTGCATGTCGCGCCCATCGCGGGTGCGTGGATTGAAACAGTGGCTGTTTGAGATGCTGCAGATGAGAGGGCGTCGCGCCCATCGCGGGTGCGTGGATTGAAACGGCTGCTTCATGTACACAAAAGAAACTTTATCACGTCGCGCCCATCGCGGGTGCGTGGATTGAAACCCGTAACAGGAATCGAACCTGTAACCGACCCGTGTCGCGCCCATCGCGGGTGCGTGGATTGAAACCCTTGCCCTCATAGTTGTACTCCCCTTGAATACAGTCGCGCCCATCGCGGGTGCGTGGATTGAAACTGTGACTATGCGGTACAGCCGGGCATGCTCGCTCACGTCGCGCCCATCGCGGGTGCGTGGATTGAAACACATCTACAGGAAAATATGTTTTGGGTGAAAACTCGTCGCGCCCATCGCGGGTGCGTGGATTGAAACAACTTATTTCCAAGTTTAATAACGTCAGCAACAGGTCGCGCCCATCGCGGGTGCGTGGATTGAAACAAAGAAACCAAGCATTGAAAACATTTTCAAAACATGTCGCGCCCATCGCGGGTGCGTGGATTGAAACAAGAGCAAAAAGACCACCGAAAATAATTGAGGAAGTCGCGCCCATCGCGGGTGCGTGGATTGAAACATTGAAATATAATAAAACTGCTCTTTGTCTTCATGTCGCGCCCATCGCGGGTGCGTGGATTGAAACTCTTACAAACTAAACAAAACAAAAGGATCATGAAGTCGCGCCCATCGCGGGTGCGTGGATTGAAACGCATTGAAGTTTTGAAGCGTGGTTTTGCTGGTCTTGTCGCGCCCATCGCGGGTGCGTGGATTGAAACATAATCTAATGGCTTACAATTACTTTGGCGCAGAAGTCGCGCCCATCGCGGGTGCGTGGATTGAAACACATATTAGAAGTTATTGACTCTTTTAATGAATCAGTCGCGCCCATCGCGGGTGCGTGGATTGAAACTTATAAGGAGACTTTCCTTCAAACATACCTTTCGTCGCGCCCATCGCGGGTGCGTGGATTGAAACTCTGGTTCATGATAACGATATTGTCTTGCACTTGTCGCGCCCATCGCGGGTGCGTGGATTGAAACATCATATAAAAACCGGATATATCAAAATGACCACGTCGCGCCCATCGCGGGTGCGTGGATTGAAACCAAGCGTGATGGGCTGTGTGTATGTCGTGGTCTTGTCGCGCCCATCGCGGGTGCGTGGATTGAAACATTGTCTGGTCCATTTAGGCGCGCTCAGGCTGCCGTCGCGCCCATCGCGGGTGCGTGGATTGAAACACGAAAAATTAAATGAAAAAATCATCCAAGAAAAGTCGCGCCCATCGCGGGTGCGTGGATTGAAACATGGGTTGTTGGATTTTATCTTGACGGGGAAAACGTCGCGCCCATCGCGGGTGCGTGGATTGAAACTGTTTTGCGTCCCAAAGGAGCAAAAGTAAATAAGTCGCGCCCATCGCGGGTGCGTGGATTGAAACTTCCCTGAACCACTTTTTGGCAAGACGTTCATCGTCGCGCCCATCGCGGGTGCGTGGATTGAAACAATATTGCAAAGTATTGTAACAGACCAGAGAACGTCGCGCCCATCGCGGGTGCGTGGATTGAAACTTTTGTATCATCAACATGGACAGACAATCTTGCTAAGTCGCGCCCATCGCGGGTGCGTGGATTGAAACTTTTGCCGAATAACCAAAAGCAATCAATACTTGGTCGCGCCCATCGCGGGTGCGTGGATTGAAACAGACCTGCAGGCTTGCGGGGTGATCGACAAAGACGTCGCGCCCATCGCGGGGGCGCCTCACACTCCACCCGACATACTTGCGCGGATTGCGGAAGGTTGGACGGGCTTTTAGGTTATGAATAATCTGAATTTATAGTGTTGCAGTACAAAATAAATGATACCTATTAAAAGACTTGGCGAGAACTGATTTAAATTCCACGTGTTGATGATAAAATGCCTTGGAAATAAATAATCAACCTATAGGAAGCCCTATGTGTCAGCCTAGTTGTCGCCTGAATATTTCAGAGGACAATCATGGCCCGTTATTCACCAGAGCGTAAAGAAGCAATTCTTAAAAAGATGGCACCGCCACACAACATGAACGTAGCCGAAC
>Ga0334888_1000961_pt1 | contig 41194 bp, 38 predicted proteins | sample GraSluR1_MG_FD_207227 | JGI IMG/M metagenome (GOLD analysis project Ga0334888, IMG submission 207227) | Sludge microbial communities from methane-producing bioreactor in Wageningen University, Netherlands - Granular Sludge_3_08-R1 | ecosystem: Engineered > Bioreactor > Anaerobic > Unclassified ...
GACAAGATAGAAGAAGACTCTGTGAGATTCAAAGAGTTTGAAGAGCGTTTTCGAACTTCTCTTGCCCTTCCTTTGCAAATCTTCCAGCCGCCGGTCCATAGATCTCCTTGAGAGTTAGAGGTCTCTTGATAAGACTCTTTCCAAAAACAATGAAGTGTTTATACTCATCACCGCCAACTCTACGTGCGTTAGCTATCATTGTTGCATTCATCCAGCTTATAGAAGAACCCTCAAGCGTTCTATAACCCATTTCCCTGACGTTATTGTAAGCCTTTACGAACATCGCTGCCGGAACTCCCCTGTTTCTGAACTCCGGTATTACGAAGAGGATCGCAGCTCTTACTCTCTCTAGACTTCTTCGCCTTCTCAATAACTTATACCATCCGAAAGGAAATAGCCGTCCGGAAATCTCTCGTATTATCGGGTTGAAATCTGGTAAAGCAACGAAATATCCAATAGGTCTATCCCCCGAACGGGCAATGACTACCATTCTCTCGTCGGCCACCAGCTTTAGAGTCTTCGCTGCCTGATAAATCTCTTCATAAGTCGGGGGAACCATGTCTTCTTCCCAGTCGGGCATGGCTTCGGAAGTGACTCTATGGATGTCTCGTGCAGTTTGCTCAAGGTCTTTGAAATTCGCCTCATCGACTGTGAAGTTGTATCTTCTCATGGCGATCTCCGAACCTTTCAACTCTCTCTCAGATATGACATTGTCGAGATCATAGCTGAATGCCAGATATCGCAGGTAAGGTCGATACTCTTCGAAGAAACTGGGATAGTAGGGTGGATTATAAGGCATGAGTATTGCCGGCGGATCATCGTAGTTATCTATCAGTAATCCCCTGAAATCGTCTCCGTTTGTAGGTGAGACTGGACCTTTCAGGAACTTCATGTTTCTCTCTTTGGACCAGCTCTCGGCAGTCTTCAGAAGTGCTCTGGCGACCGACCTATCATTTAGAGACTCGAAGAGAGTGAAGTAAGCATGTTCTACACCCTTTTCTCTGTTGAGAACCTGTTCGATACCTACCACGATTCTACCTAATGTCACACCATCTCTCTTTGCTATAAAGAAGTCATGGGGACCGTTCTGAAGGAGAGCAGATCCCTTGCCCTTAAGTAATGCACGCATTTCGTGTTCGAACGGAGGAACCCAGAGCGGATACTGCCCATAGATCTTACGGGGAAGTTCTAGGAACTCTCTTCTCTCTTTCTTGCTTGAGACCTTTGAAATCTTCAACATTCTATTATTCTCCAAAGATTAGACTGGATCAGTACACCCGTCCATTCTAGCACATGAGATGTGGCCATACCGTATATCGAGAGATTACTTTTTCGATCTAGTGTCAGATACATACTTTGAATACTGGCTTCCCATAATCTGCCCGCTAGAACCATCACTTCGCACGAAGTATTCGGGCGTAAGGAGTATATTCCTTTCCTTTAATCCTGCTTCAATTCTCGTATAGTTACTAACGTAGACATTGCACAAGTCACAGTTGTCACCAATCTCACAGTTGGAACCTATCGCAACAGGTCCCTCAAGCTTCACGTTCTTCCCGATTCTCGTCATTCCACCAATGTGAACTGGCGCTGCAATTTCGACTGAAATGTCCATTATTGCACCGGTTCCAAGCCAAAGGCCCGGCGCTTTCTCCTTGCCAGAAGGTTTATAGCCTTTCACCTTACCCTTCAGTGCCTGGCCAAGGATAGATATGTAGTCTGAACTGCGACCCACATCATACCATTCGATTTGCGACACGAAGGAATAGACACTCTCTCCCTTCTTCACAAGTTCAGGAAGCAGTTGACTTCCAATGTCATAAAACTGGCCTTGAGGAATATAGTCAAATACAGATGGTTCGAATATATAGATACCAGTATTTGCGATAGTGGACATTGCTTCTGCCTGAGTAGGCTTCTCCTGAAAAGATCTTACTCGCCCGTTCCTTTCTGATACTATTATCCCGTAATTCGAAACTTGTTCTATGGAGACCTCTTTTGCCACTATAGTTGCCAGGGCTCGTGAAGCTCTATGAAACTCCAGAGCCTCTTTGATATCAAGATCAATGATCGCATCACCGCATGCAACAATGAAGGTCTCATCGAAGAAACCTGTATCAGTTTGTATCTTCTTCATCCCTCCGGCAGATCCATATGGCTCGGGTTTTAGCTGCCCATTTTCGAAATGTCCTTCAAATGAATAGCCAATACTTAAACCATATCCATAACCACTCTTTAAGTAATCCTGAATGAGCGAACCGTGATGCGAGATGTTTATCATCATCTCGTCAACTCCATTCTTAGCAAGCAGTTCAATAATGAATTCAATAACCGGTTTTTCGATAACGGGCAGCATAGGTTTCGGTATCATGCCGGTAAGCGGCCTCAGTCTAGTTCCGGCCCCGGCAGAGAGAATCATGGCTTTCAATTGGCTCCTCCTTCATCTCTTTAATGATGTTCTAAGATTGGTGTAGATTATAATTCCGCCGACTACGAAGAGCGCTATGCCGACAAAGATACCCAGTATGGAAGGCATATTTGTCAGAAGTACGAAGAAGACAGAAATGGCCGTCAGGATTGAGGGAGCTACGAGCAGAGCAGAATTCCTTGGAGTAGTTCCCGCATATAGCTGAAAGAGTCCAATTGCCGGTGCCATGATAAACAACGCCCATCCTCCGTTGGAGATAAAAGCAGGGAAGATCACGTTTAGCGTAAGTATTAGAGAAACCATTGAAAGAATACCGCCGGGAACAAAGAGTCCTTTATCTTCACTCACAAAGGCCTTGTATTCCATGAAGATCGCGGGCAACCAGATGAAAAGAAGCCACAGATTCAACCCGAAAGAAGGCACAAAGATTATCAGTAAGCCGAAAATGACCATTACTGCACCGATAACAGTCTTTAGAATGCTTTCTCTTCCCATATATATCCCTCCCAGTCTCATATATTGCGAAATCGAAACAACTCGCTGCGTACTAGAACAGAAGAAGCACCAATTCGAAGTATCCCCTATGGTTTATTTGACTTCTCTTCCCTTAGTTGTAATGTGCTGGATGTCAACTCTCACAATCAAAGTAGAGCTTAGAGACTCTTCGGATTCCTTTCTGCCTTCTTCAGCAAAGTCAGGAGCATATTTTCCGATAAGTCTCTCCAATACCATAAGCTTTTCAGAAGGTTCTTCAACCAGTGATGCGATTCCAAATACCACAACGCTTGAATAACTCGTGGAGAATTCTTCAGGCAGAATTTCGGCTCGCCCGACGACGCAGAACGATACTTTTGAGTTGAAGAGCAAATTGTCAATTTTGCTCCCGCAGGGTGCACAATGGAAGTACAATCTGTAATCATCAAAGACGTAGTTTACAGGAACACCGTATGGGTAACCATCTTCTCCCACCGTAGACAGGACTCCGTAGAGTCCCTCTTCAAGAATTCTCTTCCCCTCTTCCAGAGGTAGTTTTCTGTCGTTTCTCCTTATATCTTTGAACATATCTTCCTCCTTCAGTCGGTGCAGTATCCTGTAATTGGCAGGAGAGTAATTCTGCCTATGTAGATTATATGACACAGGACTATAATTGTAGCAGTTGAGTGAGTATATTGCTGTGTTGACCACAACTCAAAGCCGTTTCTTCCTCGACGCACTCATACTCGACGAAGGGAGTGCTCAAAATGAGGAGAAGGTTTATGTTCTTTCTTCTGGTCTTTTCTATCTTACTGCTGGCTCTCACAAGTTGCCCTTTGATAACTACATTCATCCTCACGATAGAAAAAGACGGGAATGGTAACACTGACCCGACTGTCGGGGTGCACAAATACAAAAAAGATACAGTGGTCACAGTAAAGGCATTTCCCGATGTAGGTTGGGAATTCGGCGGCTGGGAAGGTGAAGTCGCTTCCAACGATGCGACGGTTACAACCACCACTATGGATAAGAGCAAAACTATCAAGGCCAGGTTTGTGGAGATCGACGAGATAGGTAAGATAATCGACAAGATCGATCCCGCAACACCTTACACACTACGTTTTGTTGAAGAGCTGATTCCGCTGGTTGGAACATACCTCGATAGCTTGTTGGATCTGCTCGATTCGACAGACTATCTTGAGAGATGGGCTGCAGCATTCGCCCTTCAAAGATCAGATCTGGACGAAGATACACTTGATGACCTGGAGACTTACCTTGATGATCCCGAAGCGGCCATTAGAGCCCTTATAGCTGTAGCATTTCTGAGAAACGGCGACGACCGCGGTAAAGAGACTCTTGAAGATCTTCTAGGAGATACGCGGGTTATGGTCTTCAGTAAACCACCTGTGCTTCTGGGAGATTTCGCACTTTCAATGCTTCAGGTTTACTTTCCCATCGAATACCCTGCAAGTGCTATCTACTGGCCGGAAACAACTTCGGTTACAGGTGGCCCTTGCGATTACACTGTTACGGTAAATATCGCCTTTCATGGAGACGGCGCCACTCAACAACTTCTCGATTCGTGGGAAGCCTCTGCAGAAGCCATATGGAACGGTCCTAATGGCTCGCAAGAGTGGAAGGATTGCTGTACGGTGACATTCGATTTCGTCTTCACGCTTCTAGAAGAAGGAGAAGAACCACCTGACGACGCCCACGTCATAGAAGTCAAAGATGTCAAAGCGGCGCATACATCTTACGTGAATACGCCGCTTCCGACGCCCGGTTCTACAGAAACGACTACTGGAACCTGGGATAATCTAGATACTCCGGCTGTAGTCGCTCATGAGATCGGACATCTTATGGGGCTAGACGATGAATATCACTACGATGAAGACGATAACTATGTGAACGACAACGTACAGTCTACTGATCCTCAGAGTATCATGGCGCAGACCTGGGGTAAGGTAAGTGCTTTGCCTGACCATATTTCGGCCATAATGGCCCTGGCTGACATTCAGTGCGAGTGCGATTACAGTATGACGATCACTCCAGCCTACGATGTAAATGTCTCTCCAGGTACACACACAGTAGAAGTGGCAGTTACAAAAGCCGATGGCAAGCCTGCAAAAGGACTTACGGTGACTTTTACAGTTATCGGAAATCCGAATATCGACGATACTGACGTTACGACTGACGATGAGGGAAAGGCGTCTTTTACTTACAGTCGGGATTTCTGTTATACGAATGAAGACGAAATCGAGGCCTGGGCCAAATGTAATGCCGATGCGATGGCCTTGAAGCAATGGATTAGCCTGAGCTGGATAGAGCCTGACTTCTGGTCTCCGTACGATCATCAAAGAGACTACCCATATTCCACTCCCCTTGTAGTCATCTTTGAAACGGAACCAGAAGCGGCAAGAGGGGCAGAGAATCTTGAGTACCGCGTAAAGATATTTTATGGAGGAGAAGAGATATTCTCGAGAAAGGGGAGAGAGACCTCAGTCGAAACTGGACTATTGCTTGAACCCGGACATGACTATGAGATAGAGATTACTCCCATTTCAGGACCCCCTGAAACTGAGGGAACACCATCAAGAATAACCTTCACCACCGCTCCTGCAACTCCCGAGTATCTGGAACCGCCGGAAGATATCGAGGTCGATATGGCGGCTTCCGATACGGGAATAAGATCAAGCGAGTTCGCAAAGATGATTGAAGACACTATCGTTAAGGCCGGGTACAAGAGCATGACATTTCTGTTCAGCCAGTGTTATGGGGGAGGAATGTTCAAAGACCTTGACCACCTTGACAACACCCTTCTGAAATCGGCTGCCAGATGGAACGAATTGGCATACGATTGCTTTCTGTGGTCAGCTCCTGATGACAGATTCCTTTGCTGGTTAGACGAACTCAGAAAGGCAATAGAGAACGATCGGACTATAGCACATGCCGACGACGATGCTCTCAGAAACGATCCGATCGGTCCTTTCAGAGATCCCCCCGATCCGTTCGGAAGAGTGGAACATCCTCAAGGTCTTTACAATGGCGATCAGTTCATGAAGTTAACCGACGACGCTTCCTCAAAGCATGCTCTAATATTCTCTGGTGACGACGAACCAGGCTTTGTGGATGCTGACAGATGGGAGACCACACTGACATCTACGCCATTTGGATTTGAAGTCACGAAGATTTCGGGCGGCACAAAGAAAGATCTTCAGAACGCGCTGGAAACGATAGCCGAAAGCATGAATGAGAACGAGGTCTTCATCTTCATATTCACGGGTCACGGAAGTGCCGGCCAGAGAATAGCTGAAGAGGTCGAGATTCCAGCGGAAGGAGTTGATAAGGAATTCACCGGCTCACTGGATCTTCTCGACATTCTTCAGGCAATAAACAGAGAGTTCCTATACCTAACTGTCGATATGCCACCCGTTGGCGAGGACATAAAGCCTTACGGTCTTCTCATCAACGAGTTGCCTGTTGGTGTGACAGACCCAACTATTCCCAGAAATATCTTCGAGATACCTCTGGAATTCGTTAACTGGGGTGCCTTGAATACTCTTACTCTGATGCCCCTGGAAGTAGGCACAGACAGTCATAAACTGTATGAGCTCTTTCTTGATACGGGTCGCGTCCCGTACGGAGAGTGTGGCTGCGACTGATCAATTACCTATTCGATAGAGAGACGGCCGCGACAGTGCCCGTCTCTTTTTTTTATGGGTTTGAGTGCTCAGTAGACTAAGCGTGTTAAGAAGCGGTGTTCTATGTTGTACAATTCTAATGGGGGTGAAATTGCATGAAAAAGCTGGCATTTCGAGCTATCGTTGGTATCATAGTGGGCGTTTTCCTCTGGGGAGTAATCGTTTTTATCTTCAGTGACGGTATTTCCGACAGCTTCTCCTCGATTACTAATATCGAGAGAGCAAGTATACTTATGGAGATAGATAACAGAGGGTTGATGACAGTTACCGAGACCATCGAATACCGTTTCGTCAAACCTTACAGGGGAATCTACAGGGAACTGCCTGCCGATCGAGCTGGAAGTCTCTACAGCACGATACAGATAACTGCAGTAGGCAAGGAAATCAAATACATAGAGTCTACGGGTTCTGAAAGTGAAAGGTCGGTGAGGATATGGTTTGTGCCCTATAATTCTGGAAGTGTGCAGCCAATAGCGGGCGAAGATAGGGTAACGGTTACATACCGCTATACTATTCGCCGAGCCGTCGAGGTCGGCACTGACGTGGCTCAGATATTCAGAAAAGTCTGGGGCGAAGACACCGCAAGCTGGGTGGGTGAGCTCACAGCGAAAATTGTCTTTCCAGAAAACATGAGGATTCTCAACTTCTATACTCATCCGAAAACTGAGTTCATTAAGGCTGCGAATGTTTACGATCTGAAACTAACCGGCGTCCCCCCCAAGTCCTATGTCGAGTTCAGAGCTTCCGTTCCAATTGATGACATTCGTTCTATGGATACCAGGAACCTAGCGCAAGGCGGCGATTTTGATAAGAGATTCATCGAGACTACTGAAAGGAACATCAGCCTCTGGACAGTTATGCTGAAGTGGATTTTACCTTTGTTTATAGGGTTACTCACTCCGTTTGTTCTATTCATTGCTTTTCATAAGTACGGTCGAGAACCCGAAACTGGTTATTACGGAGAGTACGAAAGAGAGCTTCCCACAAATGACGCGCCGGATATTGTGAACGCGGCTGTAAAGAATATGGTCGGCGCGGTTGATAATGATGGTATCGGTTCGGTAATGATGGAGCTTTACAGAAAGAACATAATTGACTTTGACAAAGGTATGGGTGAGAAAGTAGAGGGAATACTTATTAAGAGTCGAGAGACTTCAGGACTAAGACCTACAGAGGCAGCATTTTTGAAGTTTCTTGACAAATATGACGAGAATGATATCTTCAATTTTGGCGATGTGAAAAAGAAGAATACTAAGAGCCAGAGCAAAGCGAAAATCTTCACTCACGACTTTACCAGTTACAAGAACAAGGTCAGCAGTTCCGTGAAGTCCAAGCACTTGTTAGACACTAAAGGTAATTCGATGGCCAAGGGATACTCTTTTCTCATGCTAGTACTCTCTATTATTCTGACCATTGTATACTCAAATCCTGTGGTCTCTAACCTAAGATTTTTTGCCATTGTCTTCTACGGGATAATATGGACCGTCTCCTTTGTCGTGCTGCTCATGCCCAAAGATGTCTTTGGCAGATGGACACCGGAGGGAAGGGTTTATTATCTCAAATGGCTCGCCTTGAAAAGATACCTTGAAGACTACTCTCTTCTGAATGAGAAGCCACCAGAATCGATAATTCTCTGGGAAGAGTATCTCGTATTCGCAACTGCCCTCGGCATAGCCGATACGGTAAGAAAGAACCTGAACAGGATAGTACCTGAAGAGCTCTGGAGAGAACAGAGTCGTCACCCATTCCTTTACTACCCGGCGACTTCATACGCCGTCAGTTCCTTCAACGGCCTTACGAGATCAGTCTACGCTGCTTCCACTAGCAGTTCTGGCGGCTCGGGAGGCTTTGGTGGTGGTGGCTCCGGAGGCGGTGGTGGCGGCGGTGGAACCGGAGGCTTCTAGAGAGCTTGCAGCTTCTTTGTAAATCCTGCCGCTATCGTCTGTTCAGGCATTTGCTGGAAAAATAGTCAGCCGAAAGTTCCGAGTATTAGGGTCTGTGTTGATTTGACTAAGATTTCGAGGCATTGCATGAGAAGTGCCATGTAGATGTCTATCGTCTATTGGGAGCTTGACAAATTCCGTCTCCGATATTATGGAGGCTTTTCATCTTGGAGGAACTAATGAAGGGAATCAGGGGAGCAACATCTGTCGAAAGAAACGAAGCGGGAGAGATTTCAGAGAAGACCGTGGAGTTGATGAAAGAGATCTTCTCGAAAAACAGTATAGGCGAGCTTCATTCAGTAATCTTCACGGTTACGCACGACGTAACGTCTTTCAACCCTGCTACGGCTTTCAGAAAGCATTTTGAGTTTGGCGACATAGCTCTTCTCTGCTTGAACGAAGCTTCTTTTGATAATTCTATGAGCGGGATAATTAGGGTTCTGATCCATTGTGAATCCGAGACAAAGAACTTCGTATATCTGCACAGAGCGAGAGCTCTCAGGCCAGACCTGTTCGTCGGGGAGTTTGGGAAGTGAATATACTGATAATCGGCGGCGGCGCCATGGGAGGTTCTATGGCTCTACGCCTTTTCAGCTGTGATCATGAAGTTGCAGTTTTCGAGAGAGAAAAGCAGACGAATAACATGCTCCGAGATAGGGGTATAAAGACGGGTAACAGCCTCGAAGAGCTTCTTTTCAGCAGGGATGTAGTCATACTGGCAGTTCCGATGAATGTTGAAGAGGCTATTCTTGAGGAGCTGAATTTCTCTTCCACCGTTATGGATGTGGCAAGTGTAATGACACCCTTTCAGAAGATCGCCAGACGTCGAATGTTAAGATTCGTTAGCGGCCACCCTATGGCCGGAAACGAGTTTGCAGGTTCGGCCGGATGGGATGTGCACATTTTTGAGAACCGCCCCTTTCTTCTATCTCCATCCCCCTTTGCCAATCAGGATGATATTGATACTGTTATTGAAATAACAAACTGCCTCGGATCTAGACCAAAGATTGTGGAGCCACTTTCCCATGACAGGATGCTCTCGCGGATAAGCCAGAGCATATACTATCTATCAAGGGCCGCAATCGTTCTTGGAAGGGGCTTCGAAGAATATACTGGACCGGGTTTCGCCTCGACGACTAGACTCGGAAAGCAAAATCAGGAGATGGTGGTGGATATGGCAAGGTATAACGGATCGAATATCGTTGAATCACTCAAAGAGGCCGAATCATATCTTCGAGAAGTGAGAATGGCAATCGAGTCTGGTGATCTGGAAGAGCTGAACAAGATAATTCAGAGATAGAACGCCCGGCTCAGCAAAACCGGGCGGTGAAAGACATCTCAGAGCATCTCTAGCGAACCTATAGCGAGTCTCGTTTTCCTTTCCGCGTCAAAGAGCAGATAGTTGCTCGACGGGAACTCTATCGCCATTTTGCTGTCGACAGCGAAGTAGGCTGATATCCTGTTGAGGATTATTCTCATAGTGAAGATCACCCCGGAAAGACGCCAATAACTTACAGTCTCTCTAGGGAGACTGTGTCTCTATTTCTACTATGCATACTGGTTCCAGAACTCCTCTACATCAAATCTTTAGTTGAAAAGGAGTTTCGTATCTTCATAGCTACTGAAATCCTCCCCGTGCAGGGATATTAACTGTTTCGTCGAATCTTTTGCTCTCTGTGGTCTATCGACAATCTTAATCCAGAAGACTTCAGCGTCTCAAAAAGCCTTTCTGCGATGTATACAGAGCGATGCTTTCCCCCGGTGCAGCCAACAGCAATCTTGACTAAGTTTCTGCCGCTTCCGGCGAAACCGTTTATTGTAATCTTGCAGAGATCTAGCAACGCATCGAAGTACTCGTCAAGTCCAGGATAGCCTTCAATATACTCTTTGATTTCCAGATCCAATCCAGTGAGGTCTATGAGTTTCTCGTAGTAGTAGGGATTAGGTAAGAATCTTACATCAAACAGTAGATTGGCATCGTGCGGAACACCCCTGTTATATGAGAAGCTTTCGATTTCAACTCTCATAGGAGGTATTTTGTAGTTCCGATCTCTGATAACTTTAACTATGCTCTCCTTCATTTCCTTCATATCCATATTCGAAGTATCGATTATATAGTCAGACTTCTCTTTCAACGGGTTCATAATGGCGCGTTCCTTCGCGATCGCCAATTCCAGTGGCTCTTCCTGTTGAAGCGGATGTGCGCGCCGGGTCTTCTGATAACGGTAGTAAAGAACATCGTCTTCCGCGTCGAGAAATATCGAGATTATGGAAAGCCCACGACTCTTGAGTTCTATAAGGCTCTTCAATATTCTCTCTATGCCACCGAAGAGCTTTACAGTTCTTATATCGACGACGAATGCGCTCTTTTCCACATCGTTTTCGACCACGATGTTCACGAGTTGATCTACCAGAGAGGGAGGGACATTATCCATACAGAAGAAACCGAAATCTTCCAGAACATCAATTGCGGAGGACTTTCCCGCTCCGGACATTCCGGTTATCACGATTACGCTCGACGACATTTGCAGCACCACCGCCCATTCGGATTGTATAGAAAAGGAAAACATGTCAGAGAGTTGGATTATTGAATTATACACCTTTTTTTTGAACGATTCTAGTTCGTCCAGTCTGAGAAGAGCTATCGCTTTGTTGTGCTATTTATCTCTGTTTCTGATAGACTATTAGTGTGGGGGAGCAGAATAATGGCTAGAGAAAATTTTCTTTTCGATGAGGTTGCCGAGATATACTCGCAGTTTAGATATCCCAACGAGAAGCTCGTTGAGCACATCTTCAAACGAGTCAGATATGCAGACCGTATTCTTGAAGTCGGTTGTGGTACTGCCGACTATCTGTCAGTGCTTTCAGAGTTGCTGAATGCTCGGGGTAGTGGCTTTGATATAAGTCACCGGATGATCGACTGTGCTCTGAGAAAGAACCTGAATATCGATCTACGTACAGGGAATGCAGAAGAGAGTTTCCCTTATAGTGACTGTGAGTTTGATTTTGTCTTCAACATTAATCTCGTTCACTACATAGATAGTCTTGAGAATTTGTTCAAAGAGAGCTATCGTGTACTTGCCTATGAAGGAAGCGTCCTAACAGTTACCGATTCATGCCAGGAGATAGAGGACAGGACACTCACACTGTTCTTCCCCGAGACTCTGGAAATCGATCGTGCCAGATACCCTGGAAATTCCGCTATAACTAACGCGATGAAGAAGGCCGGTTTTGAAGGCATCTACACGACCAAGGTGAAGACCACCTTTGAATTCAAGATTCAGCATTACGAGCAATACAAAAACAAGGCTTACTCTGCCCTCAGGATGATTTCCGAAGAGGCCTTCAGAAACGGACTGAAAAGGGTCGAAGAATCAATGAAGAGGGGCACGATAATTGGAAAGAAGAGCTACACTCAGATCTGGGGAATCAAAGTCGAAAGAAGAGACTTCGATCTTCCGACTATCTTCTCCACACGTTTTCACAATGATAATGATAATCACCCATAGAGGAGGGTCAATAATGAAGAAGTCGCTTTTGTTAGCCATTGTTGTCGTTGTTTCCGCAGCATTGTTTGGTATCTCTCTACATGTCGGAGTTGGAGTGAATCTCGACATGTCGAGCGGTGATGTGATAACACCTTTTTTCGCACAAATCTCTGTTGGTACACCTGTGGTTAGGGCGATAGTGCACTCTTACATTTTCTCGATGAACTGGTCGAATTTCGTCGTTAAGGGCTACAGTATTCCAGACCACTCATATGCCGGAATCGTACTTACTCCTGTGGTATTCAACTCGTTATATGTGAAAGGTCAATTCTTCTGGTCTCTAAAACACCTTGCTGATATTGCTGGCGGAAAGCGAACTCCGGCAGGGACACCGCTGTATTCTAGAATAGGTTTTGGATCTTATCTGGGGAACAACTTCATGCTCGACGGTGGATTTGACGGATACTGGCAGTTGAATCCTAGAAGTCTTGTTCCCTTTGCAAGACCTTATCTGGCGCTCGACTACATCTTCACATTTGGAAATCCCGGTGGACCGGTACCTTATTGAGTGTTCTGAGTGCGGGAGAGTCTTCCTGCCGACAGATAGAGCATTCCGCTGTGCATGCGGCGGTCTTCTTGATTTAAAGATGAGTTCTGCCTTTCCAATCGAAAAGATAACTTCGAGGGCCCAGAATATGTGGCGCTACAGAGAGGCGCTTCCTGTGTGTCTCGAAGAGAATGCTGTTACATTTTGCGAAGGCTTCACCCCGCTTCTTGAGGTACCTATCGGAAGACGCTCTGCTCTGATCAAGCAGGATCACCTCTTTCCAACAGGCTCTTACAAAGATCGAGGTGCCAGTCTTATGATTAGCGTCCTCAAGGAGCATGGAGTGAAAGAGATCGTTGAAGACTCATCGGGAAATGCGGGTTGTTCCGTCGCTGCCTATGCTGCCAGGGCCGGGATCGACTGTGAGATCTTTGTACCGAGCGACACTTCAAAGTCTAAGCTTGCACAGATAGCAGCCTATGGCGCAAGGCTGAATCTTGTCCCAGGTTCCAGAGAAGACACCGCCGCGGCGGTCCTGAAGGCAGCGGCTAGCAAATGTTATGCAAGCCATTCATACAATCCTCTATTCTTTCACGGCACAAAGACGTTTGCGTTTGAGGTCACGGAACAGCTCGGGTGGAGAAGACCGGACGTAGTCGTTCTTCCTGCCGGTAACGGAACGCTTCTTCTGGGAGCCTATATTGGTTTCAACGAGCTTCTGGACGCCGGTGTGATTTCCAGCATTCCCAAGATCATAGCCGTGCAGGCCAGGAACTGCTCGCCTCTTGCCAGATCATATGAAGAGCGTCTGGAAAAAGTCAGTTTCGTGGAAACTCAACCGACTATCGCAGAAGGTATAGCAATCGCAAAACCTATAAGAGGGAATCAGATTTTGAAGGCTGTGAGAGATTCCGGCGGAGACTTCGTAACCGTTGAAGAGACTGAAATTGACTCTGCTTACAGAGAGATGGCGAAGATGGGCTTTTTCATTGAGTTGACTTCTGCGGCCGTTATTGCCGGCCTGAAGAAGTATGCAGTCTTATCGGATGACGCTGAAGTAGTGGTCTCTGTCTTTACGGGTCATGGATTGAAAACGGCAGGAAAAGGCGCTTCTTAGCTTTACCAAGAAACGCCTTCTATCTTTATCTTCCCGAACCTAATCTAATTCTGAGCATATGGCGCTGCAATTTGGCCTCATTTCTTGCTCTTTCCTTTCTGGAATTGCTTACGGCCAGAAGTTCTTCAGTTCTTTTGAGACGTTGCTTTGCCCGCTCCAGATTTATATCTTCCGGCCTCTCGGCGGCATCAGTGACCACTGTCGTTCTGTCTCTTTCCTGAAGAATATAGCCGCCATGTACAGCAAAGGAGTATGTTTTACCTTGAGACTTTATTTCCATAACATTTACCGCCAGTTTCATTATAGCAGGTGCTCTCTCAGGTAGAAAACCGATATCCCCCTCCACCGATCGAAAGAGTATAAGATCGGCTTCACCATCCCAGACAATACCATATGGGGTTACGATATCTATCTTCAAAGGCATCTCAATCGCTCCTGGAAAGTTTCTTGGCTTTCTCTAGAGCTTCTTCAATCGTGCCGACCATCATGAAAGCCTGCTCGGGCAGTGAGTCATGCTTGCCATCGAGTATCTCTCCAAAGCCCCTGACAGTTTCGGCTATCGGCACATACTTTCCCTGCATGTTGCTGAACTTTTCGGCAACGAAGAAGGGCTGAGTTAGAAATCTCTGAATCTTCCTCGCGCGTTGAACGGCCAACTGATCTTCTTCTGAAAGTTCTTCCATACCGAGAATAGCAATTATGTCTTGAAGGTCTTTGTATCTCTGAAGAACTTCCTGCACTCTCCTTGCGACGCGGTAATGCTCTGCTCCGACCACAACAGGATCGAGATTCTTAGACGTGGAATCCAAAGGATCGACGGCCGGATAAAGACCCTGTTCCGCGATAGCTCTGGAGAGGTTTACGGTTGCATCCAAGTGGCTGAAAGTTGTAGCCGGTGCTGGATCAGTGAAATCGTCCGCCGGAACGTAAATCGCCTGAACGGAGGTTATTGAACCAGTATGCGTCGAGGTTATGCGTTCCTGAAGCTTACCCATTTCAGTTGCAAGCGTCGGCTGGTATCCAACTGCCGAGGGCATCCTACCCAACAGCGCCGAAACTTCCGATCCAGCCTGAACAAATCTGAAGATGTTGTCTATGAATACCAAAACGTCCTTCTTCTGAATGTCTCGGTAGTATTCCGCCATTGTTATTGCCGAAAGACCTACTCTAAAGCGTGCTCCGGGAGGCTCGTTCATCTGCCCGAAAACCAGGGCCGTGTTGTCAATTACTCCCGCTTCCTTCATTTCCAGCCAGAGATCATTACCCTCCCTCGTTCTCTCCCCGACTCCCGCAAAGACCGATAGTCCCTTTTGCTCAATCGCAAAGTTCCTTATCAATTCCATAACCAGCACGGTCTTTCCAACTCCAGCGCCTCCGGAGAATCCGATCTTCCCGCCTTTGCTGAATGGAGCGAGAAGATCAATGACCTTTATGCCAGTTTCAAGAATTTCTATCTCGGTCTGCTGTTCAGTAACAGGAGGAGCTTCTCTGTGAATTTCCCATCTGTCCTTGAACTTCACCTCGCCGCGTTCATCTATTGGTTCACCGAGAAGATTGAACATTCTGCCGAGTATCTCTTCTCCGACCGGCACCGTTATCTGTCTGCCGGTGTCTACTACCTCTTGACCTCTAACCAGTCCGTCAGTGCTATCCATCGCGATAGCCCTCACGCTATTGTCGCCTATCAGTTGAGCGACTTCAAGAACGACCTTCTTTCCAAGAAACTCGTTATGAACTTCAAGCGCATTCAATATATCTGGAAGATGGCCGCCCTCGAAGGAGATATCGATGACCGGACCAGTTACTGCAATTATCTTTCCAAAGTTTTCTTTGCTCTTTTCGGGCACACTTACACCTCCAAACTATCCGTTAAGTGCCTCGGCTCCGTTTACTACTTCGATGATCTCCTGTGTGATATTCGACTGTCGGAGCTTGTTCCTAACGAGTGTTAGCTTTTCTATCATGTTCTTGGCATTTTCTGTTGCATTTTTCATTGCATTCTGACGGGCATAAAGCTCCCCAACACGTGTTTCATATAGCCCTAGAAGGATCTTTGAAACAACCCAGGAGTGTAGAAGATCTACATATAGCTCTTCCACGCCGGGTTCATAATCAAAGACATCTCTCTTATCCATCTCGAACTTCTCGATAGGAAGAAGCCTTTCGGCTTTCGGGAGCTGCGCGATAGCGTTTCTGAAATTACTGTAGACCATTCGAAGTTCCATAATCTCCTTGCTTTCCATTATATCAATGATGTCGTCGGCAATTATCCCGGCCTCATCGAGATCCGGTATGTCATAGAAGTGGCTGTATCCCGTCGTAGTTACTGATTGGGTCTTGAAGAAAGTCTCGGCCTTGACACCTATGGCCGCCACATGTCTGACAGGGTGTTTCTTCATCTCTGTTTCGGCAAGCTTTAGAATCTCCGAATTGAAAGCTCCGGCAAGGCCCATGTCCGAGGTCACTACTAGAAGAAGAGTCCCTTCACCAGAAGTCTGTGGTTTCGTTTCCAGACCAAAGTATGCCTTTTTCAGTGCTCTGTTCATCGACTGCTCGTACAATCTTATGAAGCCAAGCCCTTTTTGCACTTTGTTTATCTTGGCACGGGCGACCATCTCCATCGCCCTTGTGATCTGCATGGTCGAAGCAGTCGATTCTATTCGTTTTTTTATTGCACGAAGTTTTCCTTTGCTCATAAGCTTCCACTCTTATCGGATGAAGACATTTCGTGCTTCCTCTATTGCCTTCACCAAATCCCTTTCAGTTTTCTCATCGATAATCTTGCTCTTCTTGATCGCTTTAAGAGTATCGGAGAAACCGCTTCTGAGTACTTTCAGAAGCTCCGACTCGAAGGAGCCTATCTTCTCAGTATCGAGATCATCAAGATATCCTTTTGTGCCGGCATACAGAACAGCTACCTGCTCTTCCACTGGCATTGGAACGTACTGATCCTGCTTCAAGAGCTCCGTTAACTTCTCGCCCCTGGTAAGCTGGTCTCTCGTAGCTTTATCGAGTTCCGTCGCAAACTGTGCAAAAGAGAGCAGTTCTCTGTATTGCGCGAGCTCTATTCTGAGACTTCCCGCAATCTTTTTCATCGCCTTTATTTGAGCTGCGCCACCAACTCTCGACACCGATAGACCTACGTTCACTGCAGGCCTGTTACCCGCATAGAAAAGGTTAGGGTCTAGATAGATCTGCCCGTCTGTAATCGAGATTACGTTTGTGGGTATGTAGGCAGAAACATCATTAGCCTGAGTCTCAATTATCGGAAGTGCAGTTAGCGAGCCCGAACCGTGATTTTCGTTCAGTCTTGCCGCTCGTTCCAGGAGTCTCGAATGAAGATAGAAGACATCTCCGGGATACGCTTCACGTCCAGGTGGGCGTCTCAACAGGAGCGAAAGCTCTCTATATGACGAGGCGTGTTTGGATAAATCGTCATAGATCACCAAAGCGTCCTGTCCATCAAACATGAAGTGTTCGCCCATTGCCGCTCCAGCATAAGGAGCCAGATAGGAGAGAGCCGCCGTGTCCGAAGCCGAAGCAAAGACGACCGTCGTGTACTCCATCGCTCCAAACTGGCTTAGCTTGTCTATGATTCTTGCAAGTGCAGCTGTCTTCTGTCCAATAGCTACATAAATACATTTGACGTTCTGATCGCGTTGGTTAATAATGGTGTCGACAGCTATAGCAGTCTTTCCGGTCTGCCTGTCACCGATTATCAACTCCCTCTGGCCTCTGCCAATGGGGATTGTGGCGTCGATAGCTTTGATACCCGTCTGGAGAGGTGTATCAACGGGCTTTCTCATCACTACTCCCGTCGCCTTTGCCTCAACAGGGCGATATGTTTCCGTTTCTATCGCACCCTTTCCATCTATAGGTATCCCGAGAGGATTGACTACTCTTCCGAGAAGGGCCTCGCCCGTCGGTACCTGCATTATTCTGCCGGTTCTTCGTACAAGATCTCCTTCCTTTATCTCTTTGTAAGAGCCGAGAATGACCACCCCGACATTGTCCTCTTCAAGATTTAGCGCAAGTCCGAAAACTCCGTTCTCAAATCTCACAAGTTCGTTGGCCATCACACCCTTAAGACCATATGCCCTGGCTATGCCGTCCCCTATCTGGATAACCTTTCCGGCCTCGAAATAGTCAAACTCTACGTCAGTTCTTTCAAGCTGATCCTGTATGATCTTTGTAATCTCAGATGGACTTATCTTCACTAAATCACCTCCCGAGAGTCCGAATTGCCAAGCTTCTGAGAGACTCTCTTAAGCCGTCCAGATAGACTTGCATCGATAACTATATCGCGAAATTTGATAACGTAGCCGGCAATCAGTAAGGGATTATCTCTAACACTAAGGACGCCTCTCAGGCCGGTCTCTTTTTCTATTTTCCTGACGATGGCCTCTTCTTCGGCCTTGCTAAGGGGGAGAGCCGTTTCAACTTCCGCGTAGATTTCATTGTTCTTCTCAAGTTTCAGCTCGTCGAATATGATGGTTATGTATTCGAGCAAACCTATGCGCTTCATCTCGACCAGGAGACTCACAAGCTGCACTACTTCTTCAAGCGGGTTTTCAACAAAATTCAAGAGAAGTGTCTTTTTCGCTCTGGCTTGCAGAGTTGGATCGAAGAGGAACTTCTGCAGTTCTGAGGAAGAGGTTGCCATTTCTAACTTCCGGATTTCACCAGAAGCCCTCTCGTACTTCTCAGGCGAAAGGCTCGAAAACAGAGCTTTAGCATACTTTCCAGCCAGTGAAAGACTTTTCTTCACTTTTTATCACCCATGCTTTCGAGCATCCTTCTGGCGTACCTCTCTCTGGCGGCTTCGTCCATCTCTTCTTTGAGAAATCGGCTGACCATTGTCACTGCCGAGGCCACAATTACGTTCTGCAGCTCAGCCATAGCCTTCTCACGTTCTTGCTCTATCTGCATTTCAGCTGCCGAATACATTCTCTGAATCTCCTGTTGAGCCTTCTCGCGAGCCTGCCGACGAATTTCTTCGGCTTCTCTTTCCGCCTTTGTAATCACTTCTTCCGATAAGGCTCTTGTCTCTTCAAGTTTTCTTTCATAGTTATCTTTGATTGCATTGGCCTCTTTTCTTATCTTCTCGGCTTGCGCCATCTCTCCTTCTATCTTTTCCTTTCGCCTTCTCAAAACATCAAAAAACTTGTCAAACAATGCCTTCTTCAAAACGAAGAAGAGCAAGAGAAAGTTCAGAATGGATAGAACTGCCGTCAAGTTTAGTTCAATCAAGTTATCACCCCTCCTCTTCTGGGGTTACCAGATTCAAACAACAAGCAGGATCATGAAAGCTATAACGAGCGAGTATATACCGGTTGTCTCAGCAATGGCATCTGCAAGAATCATTCTCGTCGTAAGCGTTCCGATCATCTCTGGCTGTCTGGCCATCGCCTCCATTGCACTTGCACCGACTCTACCTTCACCGAGGCCGGGACCAATAGCGCCTATACCCATGGCGAGTCCGGCTCCCAAGTACTTTCCCAACATCATAAGACCTTCTCCGATTTCCACAGTAATACCTCCCTATTCAATTAATGAACTAATATATGCAATCGCAAGGATTGTGAATATCAGGGCCTGTATCGCTCCAAAGAACAGACCGAAAACGCCCCAGAGAAACACGGGCGCCACAAAGTACTTAACAAGGTAACCAATTATCAGCATCAAAATACCGCCGCCCATAATGTTTCCAAAAAGCCTCAGGGCATGGGAGACCGGCTTGGCGATCTCTCCAATTACGTTCATCGGAAACATCCACCAAACAGGTTCAAAGAAACTCTTTATCCACCTCTTGAACCCCTTAGCCTTTATTGCGAAAGCGTGACTCATAACGAAAACAAAGCCCGCGAGCATAAGGTTCATATTAAGATCGGAAGTTGGAGCATACCAGGTGTCTGAAAGAACTGTTATCTTGAAGCCCCCGCCTTCGACCGGTATGGCGCTTACACCGGGAAGGCTTCCGATGATGTTTGAAGCTAGTATGAAGATAAACAGCGCGGCAGCTATGTTGAAAATCGGTCTGACGAACTCTTTCCTGTTAACGGAATCCTTTACAAGATCGTACACGTATTCAAGAATCGCTTCGAGAAGACTCTGTTTCTTTCCGGGGATCACTTCAAAAACCTTCACGCGCGTTACGAGATAAACAATCAAAGCCATTATCGCCCAGGTCATGAAGATCGTCATCGGGTTGACTCTGCTCAGAGCTCCCTCGCCAAAAGGTAGCTGGAAGATCCAGCGCTGGCCTACTCCTTCAAGCTTGAATTTGTAGCCGGTGGTAAGTACATATATTAAGACTGCGATATATCCGCCAAGAATTGATCCGAGAAAGATCTTGTCGGATTTGGTGAGATTAATTTTCACAAAGCCACCTCCCGAAAACTAGAGCCGCTATTTTAAGGTTCATAAGTCCAATAAAACTTCCAAAGAAGAACCCGGTAGAATACATGGCTGCAGTTGCAAGACAAAGCGCGAAAAGACCATATCTAATCGCAAATCCCCATACGAATTTCTTCTCGTTTCTCAGCATCAACTGAGCATCATTGACTATCAGCAAAAAACCTAGAAGGGCAAACGAAGTTCCGTAGAAGACTCCGTATTCAGCCCCGTCAAAAGAAAAGACAGAGAAGATAAGGCTTTCAATCATTGCCAGAATTGCCACTATCATCGCCACTTTTACTGCCATTGTTCTTGTCTCTGTCATATTTTTCTGCCTCTTTCAAAAGATATCGAATACCATTATATATCCCGGCCAAAGCCCCAAAAAGCAGGAAGAATGAGATCCAGATCTTCCCCATTCCAGCAAACCTGTACAGTAAATAACCAATAAACCCCATTACCATTATATTCGAAAGAATGACAATAGCAAATTGGTACAGCGAACTAAGTGCCGTCCAGTCAGTCTTGCTTTCTTTCTTCTTTTCCATAGGAAGTGCCTAGCACCAATAGTCTCCGGTTGATATCTCTATCTCCAGCGGGACTTTAAGAGTTACCACTCTGGACATCCCTTCCTCAACTATGGATTTCAGTTTTTCGATCTCATCAACGGGTGCTTCAAAGACGAGCTCATCATGGACCTGCAGTATGGCAAAACTCTGAAGCCTTTCTTCTCTTAGCAATTCATGAATCCTAATCATTGCAAGTTTCATTATGTCGGCAGCCGTTCCCTGTATGGGAGTATTTATAGCTATTCTTTCACCTTCCTGTATAACATTCCTGTTGCTCGCTTTGAATTGTGGAATCTCTCGCTTTCTGTTGAACATGGTTCTCACAAAGCCACTCGTCCTCGCAGAGGTTATAGTGTCTGAGATAAATGCTCTCACATCATTGTATGCTTTGAAGTAATTCGATATCATCTCTTCAGCTTCAAAAGGTCTTATTTTCAGCCTGCTCGCGAGACCGTAAGGTGAAATGCCATAGATTATCGAGAAGTTTACCATCTTTCCGATTCTTCTCTGGGATTCATCCACATCCTCCTCAGGGATACCGTATAGTCTTGATGCTGTGAGAACATGGACGTCTTTGTCCATTCTGAAGGCTTCGAGCAGCTCACGATCTTGGCTCAAATGAGCAAGTATTCTAAGTTCTATCTGAGAGTAATCGGCACTCAGAATCTTCCAGTCGCTTTTCTGTGGAATAACACACTTTCGTATTTCCTTACCTTCATCATCCCTTATAGGTAGATTTTGCATATTCGGGTTGCTACTGGATAATCTTCCGGTTCCAGTTCCCGTTTGATTATAGCTAGTGTGTATTCTTCCGGTTATCGGATTAACCAGAGAGGGCAACGCATCAAGATAGGTGGACTTGAGTTTCTGGAATTTCCGGTAATCAAGCAATTTCTGAACTGCAGGATGCTCAACGGACAACTCTTCTAGAGCGTCCGCACTTGTAGAATAAGATCCGCTCTTTGTCTTCTTGGATGGCCGAAGTCCGAGTTTCTCGAACAGCACTCTTCCGACCTGTGTGGGAGAGTTCGGGTTGAACTGCTCGCCTGTCAGGGAGAACAGCTCGTCCATTATTCTGTCGATCGTCCTGCCAAATTCACTTGACAACCTTTCAAGAGACGAGATGTCGAAGTAGACACCCTTCAATTCCAGATCCGAAAGGACCGGAACTAACGCCAGTTCAATGTCTCTGAAAACGCCCTCCAGCTCCTGCTCGTAAATCTTCTTTCTAAGTACTGTCGCCAGCCTCAAAGATATGTCGGCATCCTCTACCGAGTATCTAGTAGCCTCTTCGAGAGGGACTTCCCTGAAATCGTCTCCGATTTGATTTCGTTTCATCAATTCTTCAAAAGTCACTGTTCTATATCCGAGAAACTTCAAAGCGAGATCGTCAAGGCTAAACCTTCTGGAATCAGGTGAAAGCAGGTAGGCTGCGATCATCGTATCAAATTCCGGCACTGCAGGCTTCACACCATGAATCGAAAGAATAGAGTAATCATACTTCAAATTCTGACCAACGATTCCGATTCCGGGGCTCTCCAGGATATTCTTGAGTTCAGCCAGGAGCTTTTGCAGATCGGCCTGCCAGCGATCTGTTTTGTGGCCGACTGGAATGTAGTATCCCGAATTCTCTTCAAGGGAAACTGAAATGCCTGCGATTTCTGCCATATGAGGATCAAGTGACGAAGTCTCGACATCTATAGCCAGAACGGGACTGGTCTTCATCTTATCAAGTAACATACTGAGCTCGGCCTCGTCCTTTACCAGAACATAACCATTGATCTCTTCGAGTGTCTCTTCAGCCGAATCTGTAAGTTTGTACTCATCTATCATCGACGAGAACTCGAGCTTAAGTAAGATGTCTCTAAGTCTATCTCTTCTATGTCCTCTATATGCAAGAGTTTCAAGAGTTATATCGAGTTTCTCATTCTCGAGCAGTTTCGCAAGTTCCCTTGAGACTTCCATAGACCTCTTTCCATCTACCAGCTTTCTCCTCAAACCCTGGGGCAGCGATCTGATGTTTTCGTAGATTGCCTCAATATCGCCAAACTCCTTTAGCAATTTCTGGGCTGTCTTCATACCTATACCTGGAACACCGGGGATATTGTCGGCAGAATCACCAGCGAGAGACAATAACGAGTGGAGTTTTTCCGGTTCGAGTTCGTATTTCTCAATCACGGTACTTCTATCATACAGTTCGAGCTCTGTAAGACCGGAAACAAAACGAAGAACATTTACTTTGTCATCAACTAGCTGAAGAATGTCCTTGTCGCTTGAGATTACGAAAACTTTGTCAACATTGTCTCTGTACTCTTTGATAGTTGAGGCAATTATGTCATCGGCTTCGAGGCCTGCAACCGACAGAAACTTTATCCCAAAAGCTTCAACAAGCTCGGGGACAGCCCCAAGCTGTTGAACTAGAGCTTCTGGCATTGCCTCTCTTGTCGCTTTGTAATCTTCGAAAAGCGTGTGTCTGTGAGTGGCTTCCTTTCGATCAAAAGCGAATAACGCATAGTCTCCTTCTTCCATGTTAGTGCGAGAGAACTTCGATATCATCCTCGCCATACCGAAAAGAGCGTTCGTGGGCTCTCCCCTTGAATTAGTAAGGGATATGTCTATTCCATAGTATCCTCTGTAAAAAATGGCCGTTCCATCAAATAGAAAAAGCCTGCCAGCCATCACTCACTCTCCAGACTATCGAGTTCATCAAGTAAAGCTACTGCGCGCCGGAAATGCGGTATGACAATCGAACCTCCGACTATCAGAGCTACGTCCAGCGCCTCCATGATTTGTGAGCGACTCACTCCGAGATCTTTGCACTGGATAATATGATATGCTATGCAGTCATCGCATCTTAAGACCGTTGAGGCTACGAGTCCTAGCATTTCTTTCGTTTCCGATGATAGTTCGCCTTCTCTGTATACAGATCCGTCAAGCGAAAAGAATCGTTTTGTGTTCATCGTTCCAGTTTCAAGGATTCTCTTATTCATCTCTTCGCGGAAGCTTCTGAAATCCTCAAGTCTTCCCAAAGTCATTACCTCCTTCAGAGGTCCAGGCTAAAGAGCCTTACGGCGTTATCATGCAAAGTGTTCGAACACGAGACGCTGTCCAGAGACTTCTGGTTTGCAATCTCCTCAATGACGTAACCGATGTATAGCGGTTGATTTCTCTTTCCCCTGAACGGTACAGGCGGCAAATAAGGACAGTCCGTTTCACATAAGAGACTGTCGATTGGAGACCACCGCACAACTTCCCTCAGCTCGTCATTCTTCTTGTAGGTCACAGGACCTCCAATGCCAAGAGAAAAGCCTAAGTCAAGAAACCTTCTTGCCGTCTCTATGTCTGAAGAAAAGGCATGAATGACACCTTTAGGGCCGGTATAGTCGCGCAATATGCCGAAGGCTTCTTCGTAGGCGTCGCGTATATGTACTATTACTGGTTTCTCAAGTCTTTCCGCGATTTCTAGCTGCATCTCGAAGACCTCCAGCTGTTTCTTTCTGGGAGAAAGATCGCGAAAGAAATCCAGTCCTATCTCTCCGACTGCCACGACCGAGATCTCATGCAGAAGCCCTTCCAGTTTTTTGACTCCTTCACGATCAAGAGAATCGCTTTCGTGAGGATGAACACCGGCCGCAAAGTACAGGTCCTCAGTATCCTTTAGCATATCAAAGGCCCGAAGTGAGTCTTCAACAGATATTCCGACCTCTATTATCAAAGACAAGCGCCGATCTTTGAGTTGATCGAGTAACGTCTGCCTGTCTTCATCAAATTGCGGAAAAGAGATGTGAGCGTGAGTATCGGAAAGCTTAAAGCTAGAGAAGTCATGCATTTGCCCTGACATGGAAGATGTCACCATCCCTTACCACTTCTTCCTTTCCGACTATCTTCACCATTCCTCTACTTTTCGCTTCCTGCATACTGCCAACTTTGACAAACTCATCATAAGCAATCACTTCGGCCTTTATGAAGTTCTTCTCGAGATCGCTATGAATCTTTCCGGCAGCGCTCTTTGCATGAGTACCCTTTCTTATTGTCCATGCCCTAACTTCATCTTCGCCTACCGTCAGGAACGATATTAGATTCATATGTTTATATACTACCCCCGACAGACGCTGGATACCGCTCTGAGAAATACCCAGCTCTTCCATGAACAGAGTGCGGTCTTCTTCAGGAAGAGCGTTAAGCTCTGCCTCAATCTTTCCCGACAGCTCAATATATGCGAAGTTGTTGTCCAGAATATGCTTCAGAACAGTATCTTTCTCGAGGTACTCTCCGGCTGAAAACTGCTCTTCATCTAGATTGATGGCTACGATCAGCGGCTTTGAAGTGAACAGAGATAGAGAACCGAGCAGCCTCAGATCATCGTCCGAAAACCCCAGTCTCGACACAAAGACGTTTTCTTCGAAACCCCTTTGTACAGTTGACAGGAGCTCAAGTTCCCTTTCTTCTTCTTTGGTTAACTTCCTCTTCTTTCTTGCCTCTTCAAGCCTGACAACCCTGTTCTCGACGACTTCCATATCTCGCAGTAGAAGCTCTGTCTCGATATTCAGAAGCTGCTTGATGGGACTCTCCGAGCCCGGAGCCCACGGAACTGCCGGGTCTCTGAAAGCCCTTATGACAGAGAGTATTGCGTCGGAGTTCTGAATAAACTGAAGAACTCGATTCTTCTCTTTCTGACTTGAAGAGAGATCATAGCCTGGAATATCAACAAAAGCTACCGTCGCAAAGACAGTCTTCTTTGGATTGTAAATCTTTGAAAGCTCTTCAATTCTTTTATCATAAACTTTTGCTATTGAAGTGCTGGCCTCGTTATGGTGCAGAGGGTGCTGCTCAACTCCCGTTAGCAATGAAAAGAGCGTACTCTTACCACTCAAAGGAAGTCCAAATATCCCTATCTCCATTTCATCGCCTCCCACTTCTACACTAGTATATTATCAGATAATGAAAAGTAATTGGGCAAAATCGTGAAATCCATCACGTTTAGCCACTCATTTTCGCACATAACTCGAACAAAAAAAAGTAATCAGCGTCTTAGCTTTAGGGAAACAAACAAGGGTTTTCGGCGGGGTGTTTGCACTTATGGGGCGTTTTCAGCTAGTCTATCTTATTTTGCTACTGTTAATTACCATAGCACTCTCTTCTTCATTCGCTTTGGTTAAGAGAGAGTTTGAGCGTATTGACGTGTCTGGAAGCTCTATCAGACGTGGAGAGTCGTTTTCTGTCTATCTACCCTTGATACCGTTTCTGAGACCGATGCTGTCGTACGCCAGAGGCGTCCATTTGCTCGACTTCACAACTGAAGAGAGCCTTGCGATATATGAGTTCTCTGCTAATGACCGCGATGCTGCAATTGTATTTGAATACCAGGGTCTTTTCAAAACGAGGAAGTCTATGACCTTCACTTTCCAGGATTTCGTAGATGATAATCTTGACGGTTTTCCGGATATTCTCGTGTTGGACCATGTTGATTCATTGAGTTTCAGAGCATGGTTCCTCAATATCGCGATGTACCAAATTCTGGAAATGTCCGATTCCTGGAAAGATCAAGAACGGGATTGCTCAGGTCTCATAAGGTTCGCTGCACGCGAGGCCATGAGGGTTCACAATGAGAGCTGGTACAGAGACACTGGCATCAACTATGAAGCGTGGTATGAGAGAACGGGAATAGACTTGAGAACAATACCTGATCTTCGAAAGTACAACTACCCGCTGATCCCAATAACCGGTCCCAGGATCTTTCGGGACGAAGCCGGTGAATTTTCTTACTTCGCAGACGCTTACAACCTTCTGAGGAGTAACATGGTGTATGTGGGAAGAAGTCTGATTTCTGCGCGACCGGGAGATATAATTTTCTTCCATCATCCTTCGCCTTCAACTTTTCACTCAATGATATTTACGGGCGACGGTTTGATATATCACACCGGACCGCTTTCCAGCGACAATAGGGGTGTTCTCAAACTCTGGGATCTGGAAACATATTCGAGAGTTATGCCATATCAGTGGTTACCTATAGAAAATAACGAATACTTTCTTGGGGTTTACAGGTTCAAGTTTCTTCCCCAGACCTAGTGGAGGTTGAATTATGAAGAGAATCATAGTTATTGTGTTTGCTCTTGTACTGTTAGTTTCTTCAGCTTATGCCTTTCAGATTCAGCAGTATGGATACGAGTTTCGGGGCTTCTTTATCGAGCTTTACACTCTTGATTACCTTCCTACAGTCTTCACAGACAAGACCGATGGATTCATAGACATCAAGGTATATGACCTTGATCATGAAGACCTTACCGGAGCGATTACGATAGCGGACGTCAAAATCTCCGGCGAACCGTTATACTCAACCAGACAGACCGTGAGGGAAAAACAGCGCTTGAGTATTCCCAAAGACAGAATGGAAGGATTGAGGCTGGTCGTCGTTTCCTCTCAATCGAGAGTTGCAAAGGTTATGACCAGTTACCGCACCGTTGGAGCTCAACTACTTACCTATGATGACGGTGCTATGCTAAGACTTTGGTCCAGAGATGATTCCAGATTTATCAATGAGTTTTCGCTTTACAGATTGCTTGATGGATCATTGTTGGGGAGAACTGAAAACGGCCTCTTCACTTTTGAAAAACTTCCCGCTTCCGAAGAGACTATACTCATCCAGTCTCCTTCAGGTTCTCTGCTCTGGAAGCCCAATGAATATGACTACGACCTTCCGTCGAAATACATCTCGATGACTTTTACTGATCGTCCCGCCTACAAAGCCGGAGAGACTGTTAATTTCAGAGCATTTGTGAGGGAGATCACGCCGGAGGGCTATATTATTCCGGGCATCACTGAAATCGAAGTCGAGATAACCGACCCACTCAGCCGGAGCGTGTTCAGAGAAAAGATGGATCCAGATTCGCTTGGTTCAGTAAACGGTTCTTTCAAGACTTATGCCGACATAACGAGAGGTTCATACAGGATTATCGTCCGTTGGGAAGAGAAAGAGGACTATTACTACTTCCAGATTGCCGATTATAAAAAGCCTACTTTCTTCACAACCGCCTCTCCTACAAGTAATGTCTTCACCAGGGGAGAAGAGGTAAGCATTAACGTAAAGTCTGAGTATTATTTTGGAGATCCCGTAGCTCTAGGAAAGGTAGACTACACGATCTACCGTGGCGGCCAGTATATTGATAATGGAGCTTCGCGACTAGATGTCATGGGCGAGACAGTTATTGGATACGTAAGTGACCTCGAAGCCGGTTATTACTATGCAGTTATAACCGTTTCTGATGATACTGGTATGCAATCAAGAACGACTGTGGACTTTAGAATCACACTTGGTAGTTTCAGCTTCATAACTGATTACAAGCTTAATGATCACCAGCTGATTGCTTCTATTGAGACAAAGCTGAACAATGACACACCAGTCTCAAAGGAATTTGAATTGAAGGTCTGGTATGAAGAGAGTGTCACGGTAGTTGACAGTGGAAAAGCCGTAGAGAAGAAGATCCGAATCAACGCATTTCGGAAGACTGTCATGACAGATAGCGGTGGGAAACTCGAAATAGTTATTGACCTCAGTTCCGTTCCAGACAATACACTTGTTTATGTTGAACTGAATGGGGCACCTTCCGGAGAGCCAGAAGTAGTCGCCAAGAGCTCGGTCTATCTTAGTGGATACTATGATTACTACGGCTCACTTATTCTGGACAGTATCAAATCGGCCTCTCCCGGTTCAAAGGCAGAGGTATCATTCTACACGTCAAGTGAAATGGATCTATGGATTATTGCCGACTTTTCTGGTTCTTTTTCACAATTCACTTTCAATACTGTACCCGGAAAAAATACTGTAGAGGTTATGGTTCCAGAAGAGTACGCTTATGAGAGCTTCGGCATATATTTTGTTAGTTTCAAAGAGTATCCGCTTTACTACAATTGGTTGGTCGGGGTCGATCGTCCCAAAAACGAGTACACTGTGAAGCTTCTTACACAGGATAGGTACGGCCCGGGAGATCAGGTAAACTTGAGAATTCAGGTAACAGATTCAGAAGGCGAGCCGGCTATTGTTGGTCTAACGGTAGCTGCGGTCTCTCAGGCAATGCTGTCGCTCTTTGAGGGTGATCAAGATCTCTGGAAGAGTTCTCTAAAGAATCCCTTTTACAGGGGCTTTAACTCTGTGAGACTGAGTGATCTTTACTACAATCCCTACCCATCCATAGCAAAACTCAACGACATACTCGAGTCAAGACCTCCAGCAGCAGAATCAAAGGTCCTCTCGAGAGAGGCTTTTGGTATGGGTGATCTTGGAGGTGGAGAGTTCGAAAGCCTGACTTCAGATGTTAAAGCCAGAAAGCTTTTCAGTGATAGCGCTCTGTGGTCAGTAGGCTCATTCACTGACGAAAATGGTCTTGCCGAGATCTCCTTTACACTGCCCGAAGATCTTGATACATGGACAGTAAGGGCTTTGACAGCGGATGAGAAGGGTGGATTCAGTTATGCGAGATCGAGCTTTGAGACATGGAAGCCGATGACAGTCAGCAGTTTTCTGCCAGAGTTTGTTATTGCGGGAGATACGGTCCAGTTTGTCTTTTCCGTCAAGAACAATACTGACTCCCCTATGCCCATTCTTTCTGGCTTCTTCAGAGACGAGAAAGTTATTGAAGAAAAGGGTTCAGTCGTTCCCGCCTTCGAAAGCATGACTTTCAGATACGATATCGAAGTCGACGAACTTTCTCCGGACAGAAGAAGTGAGCTACTGAAGGTGAAGTTTGTTGTTGAAGGAAGCAGAGCTTCTGATGGTGTTGAATATGAGATACCGGTCAAGCCGAGATTCACATATCGCAGATTCGGAGAACTCACTTTCCTTGACGGAAAAAGGACTCTCGAGTTCGACGAAAGCTCCGTTGGATGGGTCACGGTAACTTCAACTATCGATCCGATACTCCTGGAAGCGATTCGTTACCTTGTTGATTATCCTTACGGCTGTGTTGAACAGACAATGAGTAGACTGTTGCCAGCCCTGGCAGCTTCACGGCTTCTCGAAAAGGCCGATCAAGCCTTTGTAGAGAGAGTGATCGTGGTAACTGAAAAGGGTCTGAACCGGTTATACGGTTTTCAGCATTATGACGGTGGCTGGGGATGGTGGAAAGATGATCAGTCATCTCCTTTTATGACTGCCTATGTGATGTACGGATTCCATTTGGCAATTGAGAACGGTTTCTCTATCAATGAAGATGTGTTGAGATACGGCTACTCGGCTATGAAAACCCTATACCGAAACTCTCCAGATCCCTTCTTGCAGTATGTTATAGCCCTTCATAGCAGAAGGATGAAAGATTCCATAGGTACATTCGTCGAGTACAAAAAAGATGTTGCTTCGCTGGTATTGTCCTCTCTCACAGCCAGATTGTTTAACTTTACTGACAGGGCGAATTCTTTAATGGAAGAGGCCCTCGGCTTAGTGAGTCTTGACGAGGAGAGAGTTATCAAGGGAAGCAGTTTCAACTACTTCTTCGATGAGACCGTAACTCTATCATTCTTATTACAGGCTGCTTTAGAGACAGGTACGTCTCAAGAGACCGTTAGCAATATTTCGAAGAAGCTTCTGACAATGGGTAACGGTAGTTACTGGTATCGAACGGCTTCGACAGCAATTGCCGTTGTCTCTCTGTCTTATCTCAGCTCGTCGCTTTCGAAGGATGCTGTGATCACTTTCGAGACTCTCGAGGGCGAACAACTTGAAGTAATGAGTGATCACGAGTCCACTTCAATCGAGATCAGAGGCGAAAGTTTTGTAATCAACACAACGGGACTGGTTGCCGTTTCAGTAAATGGAGAGACAGCATTGCCGGCCGAGAGTGTAGAACATTTCGAAAGCGGTTTGAAACTCGAGAGGATTCTCAGAAGAAAGGAAACTGTACCCTATGATGATGGCTTCATTCTTACAACGCCTCAGCTTGATTCTCCGTTTGCTGTTTCTTCGGTAAAGACTCTGGCTCCGCAGGAAATTGGAAATCTCGAAATTGATGCTTACAGGTATCTTGATGGACTGGAGATTTCTATAAAAGACGGTGAACTGATGCTTGGAAAATACCATCTGGGACTAAGAGTCTATGATGGAGAGGTAATAGGAAGTACGGAAAAGGGCTTCATTGTCAAGTCGGTTGAATATGATTACTACGAAGCCGAAACTGTAGAGATCTTCGTCATCTCGCTTTCCACTCAAAGCGCTCTTAGAGTAGGAGAGACGATAATATCTGAAGTCAGAATCGAAATTCCCGAGACCGCTCCCTATATCGTCCTTGAAGACATGCTTCCAGCAACCGGAATAGCGATTGAGGAAAACCTTGAAGGTGGCATGCTCGGTTATTCGAAATTCTACTATTTCGATAATTACTGGTGGGGTTACTCTTTCCGTGAGGAACGTTTCGATCGAGTTGCCTATTTCTTCAGGTACGGTGGGTACTTCACGACAAAGACAACGTGGAGAATACTGACCAAAGGAGAGTTCTTGATCCCGGCAGTTCAGGCCTGGGCCATGTACGATGACGATTACTCGGCAAACTCCGTCGCGACCATACTCAGAGTCGAATGAAGAAATATCCGTTTTTGGCGTACATATCTATATGTTTGAGTCTGTTCGCTTATACTAGTTATCTAATATCCTGGGACGCTCCGGAGATCTCTGTTTACCGCACAGAACTTGAATGGCTAACAGGAAGGCGCGTTTCGGGAACTTACAATGTAGTACTTGCTTCTTCAGCGGGAGAGTTTTCAAGGCTCTCCCGCCTTGGTTACTGGATGCTTGCTGGTTCGGCGGATAACACAATCTACTTGCAGCCACTCAGTCTGATACCTAACTTGCCAAGGACTCTGGCACATGAAATGACGCATATCTATCTGGCCCAGTTCAGTCTACCGTACTGGCTCGAAGAGGGTCTGGTATGTACTGTCACAGGCGAGTGGATCGGTCGCCATGAAAAACTTCTTGGATCTGTCGAGGAACTCGATTATACCCAGATGGATTTCATGACGTACAGGGCTTTCAGTTACTCCTGCTGGAGAAGAGTAGGTGAGTTACTCAGAATCTATGATTTCAATGAACTCGTCTTGAACTACTCCAGATCCAATTCTGGTAGTGTTTTTTAGCTGGCGCTTTGAGTCTTCTAGATTTCAGAACCTGTTCAAGACTGATGAAGACAGAAGTTTGCAGCCAACTACGCGGAGTACCGAGCGAAGTCTTTCGCTATAAGTCAGTTCCACAAAGCCTCACGAAAGTATTGCGGCGGTTCTTCAAGAATTCTAGCTTCTCGTCCTCTGCAATAGAGCGTTTTCTGCACTTGGTCTCTGTAAAGATCGTCGTAATCCAGCTGCGCGAAAGCACTATATCGCGGATTAGACAGCGACAAAAATCAAACGAGTTATCTTTCAGTTCAGTTCGTTAATGGTATAATAAACCTGATTCTCTGGAGGTGAGCGTAATGCCTTTTGATCCATCTAAAATCGAGGTTCTCTACTCCGATAGTGATCTTGATCAAATTGTCACTAGATTGGCTGATGAGATAAACAACTATTATCTTCCCATAACTGACGAGATAACTGCTGTTTGCATCCTGAAAGGATCCGTCCATTTCTACAGCGATCTACTGAAGAAGCTTCGCTTGAAGGTGAGATACAACTTCGTGCACGTGTCGAGTTATTCTGGGACGGCCACTACCGGTAGAATAAGAGTCAAGACATGGGTCGACGAATCAGTTACTGATAGACATGTGCTACTGATTGAGGACATAGTTGATACGGGCGGTACTCTTCGTTACATAATAAATTACATATGGAAGCAAAAACCAGCAGATGTGAAACTCGTTGCACTTTTCGAGAAGACCATTCACGATCACGGAGTAGAAATTGATTTTACTGGCGAGAGAATAGGAGATCAGTTTATTGTGGGTTACGGGCTTGATTACGATGAAGTCTATAGAAACTTGCCTTATGTGGGGTATCTACGGTCCGAATGAGATCAAGAGGCAGCATGTCGGTACTTGTACTTTCAGTTATGTTGATGTGTATTTGTACAATCTCTATGATCTCGGTTCTCAGAATCTTGAGTATTTACCGTAATACGACCTATATGATGGTCGAGGTTTCGGTAAAGAGAGGTGTTCTCGAATCGGCCTCAAGACTCCTGGAATTCAGTTTTAGAGAGAATCGTGAACTCGATATTGAGTTGAATGGCTTTGAACTGAAAACCTTTCTTAAAGACGGAAAATGGTGTGTTTCAATAGATGATGGTGACTATAAGAAGATAATGTACGCCGAGGGCGGGTGAGATACTTTGCTAGCTATATCGATTGACTCTGGGTGCGCTCCGATAAGAGAGTATGTGGAGAAGCACAGGCTTTTCTTTATGGGTATGAAGATAATAATCGACGATAAAGAATATACCGACAGTTTTGGATTTCAGGAAGAGACTTTCTACAACATTGTTGAAAGCTCCAAAGAGTTTCACACGGCACAGCCTCCATTGGGTCAGGTTATTGAGTATTACAATGACATAAAGTCTAGAGGGTTTACACAACTTCTGGATATCCATTTTTCCTCGAAAATGTCTGGCCTCTACGAGACATGCGTTATGGCTTCCAAAATGGTTGAGGGTCTTGAAGTGCGTGTAGTAGACACTACCAAAGTCTCGATTGGCTCTTTTTTAATCGCTAAGAAGCTTATAGAAATGGCTGAAATGGGTACTGACATAGAGGAGATAATCAAGGTTGTTCCACGAACTATTGAGAATTCCTTCATGGAGTTCAGTGTTCCAACCCTAAAGTATCTAGTGAAGAACGGAAGGGTGGGCCGTGCTCAGGGCCTTGCAGGTACTCTCCTTAATATCAAACCAATTCTCTCTGTCGATAACGAAGGATTCATAACGCCTATAGCAAAGCTGCGGGGTATGAAGAAATTGCAGGAACAGATGGTTGCCAACATAGTCAGTTTTCTCGACTCCAGGAGAGAAAAGATCGTGCTGTACTCGATTTACGGAAGCGCTGAGTACAAATCTATTATGGAGGAAACGCTTAACAAAACCATCGAAGCTATTGAAGGCTCTCTCGGAGTTGAGCCCGGAGCAATCGAGCTTGTGACGGGAAGAATTTGGCCAACAATTGCCTGTCACAGCGGACCGGCAGTTTTCGGATTGGCCTGTTACGGGGAGAAAGAGTAGACAAAATGCTCCTTGAGCAATTCCTGGAGAACGCAGAGAGGTGCATCGAGCAATCCACTGCTGAATCACTTCACTTGGAACTGCATAAACTCGCTAATAGAATCGATAAAGAGGAATTTGATTCCCTCTCTTCCTTAAGAGAGTATCTAGACAAGTTTCTCTCGTACTTCTCGGTTTTAAACTCTCTTCCCTACGAACGTCAGTCGAAGAGGAAAGCAAACGGAATTGAGATGATCGTCAGACTGAGAGAGCTCTTTCTTCTCCGTCAGGCAGATCAACTCGAGGAATGCATGGGAAAGCCTGTGGCTTCAAATACCGCTGTGAAGTTTGCGAGCTCCGTTGGGGAGGCCAGGGCAAGGATTCTGAAGAGAATGGAAATCGATACTGTGGGCAAACTGGCAACCTATTACCCCCGTGATTATGAAGACCGTAGAACAGTTGTACCGATATCATCGATCGCAGGAGATGAGAAAACCAGTGTTAAGGGACAACTCCTCAATTTCTCAATCAAGAAGGTTTCTGGATATTCAATACTATCTGCAGTTGTAAGCGACGGCTTTGGTCAGATACTTCTCAAGTGGTTCAATCAGGATTACATTGTCCAGAAACTCATTAAGGGAAGAGAGTACATAATACACGGAGTGGCTAAGAAGACACCTTTTGGTCCTCTTGAGATGAACTCCCCAGAGATTGAAGAGATAAATGGTGATGTTCCCAGAGAGATACTTCCGGTCTACTCTCTTACCTCGGGAATCTCGATGAAAATGATGCGTAGAATCGTCAGAAGAAACCTGGGCGTGGTCAGAACCTTTGAGGATTTGATTCCTCAGGAGAACAGAAAGAAGAGAGATCTAATAAGCAGAATGCATGCGGCTGTAGCCATACACTTCCCAAAAAGCTTCTTTGAGCTGGAAAGGGCAAGAAAGTATCTAGTGTACGAAGAATTCTTCCTCTTCGAACTGGCAATTCTCTACAATCGAGAGCAAATTCGCAAGAACCGCGGAGGAATAGAGAAAGTCTTTACGGGGAGCCTCGCAGATCGGCTTCTAGATAGTCTTCCTTTCAGGCTGACAGCGGATCAGGTCAAAGCGTCGCAAGAAATTAAAGAAGATATGAGATCTCCAAATCCTATGAATAGATTGCTTCAAGGTGATGTCGGCTCCGGAAAGACACTTGTTGCAGAACTTGCTATAGTGGACAATTTCGAGGCCGGATTCCAGAGTGCATTAATGGTACCCACGTCAGTTCTCGCCATGCAACATCACGAAAAACTGAGAGATGAGCTCTCTTCTGTAGGGATCAGGGTGGAAATCCTGACAGGTTCATTGAAGAAGAGTGATCAGGAGAGGATCAGATTTGATCTGGCGACGGGTGAAATAGACGTCATCATAGGTACACACGCTCTTATTCAAGAGGGAGTCGACTTCAAGAATCTGGGACTGGTAATAGTTGATGAGCAACACCGTTTTGGTGTGAAACAGCGTGAAGCGCTCACAAACAAGGGACGTGTTGTTGATAACCTTGTAATGACAGCCACTCCAATACCACGCACTCTCGCTTTGACTGCATATGGCGACCTGGATGTTTCGACTATTGTTATGATGCCGGAAGGACGGACTGCTGTTAGAACTCTTCTTATAACAAGGAGCCGAGCAAAGGAACTGTATTCGTTCATCAAAGACGAATTGAAGATGGGACATCAAGCATTCTTCATCTACCCTCTTGTTGAAGAATCGGAACAGATAGACCTGAAGAACGCTACCGACGAAGCGGAGAGGTTAAGAAAGGAAGTCTTTCAGGACGTTGGAGTCGAGTTGCTCCATGGTCGTATGACAGACAGCGAGAAACAGGAGATTATGGAACGCTTCAGAAAGAAGGAAAGTATGATACTTGTCTCGACAACAGTCGTCGAAGTTGGAATCGACATACCATCGGCAACGGTCATGGTCATCGAACATCCCGAGAGATTTGGCCTCGCACAGCTCCATCAGCTTAGAGGAAGAGTCGGCCGCAGTTCTCTTAAGTCTTACTGCATAATGGTATTGAACAGCGGTATCTCAAAGGATGCTCTCGATAGACTTCGCAGTTTCGCTACTACCACCGATGGTTTCAAAGTGTCGGAACTTGATCTAGAACTTAGAGGACCGGGTGAGTTTCTGGGGCTGAGACAACATGGTATGCCACAATTTCTGCTCGGAGACATAGTGAGAGACGCAGATTTATTGACTGAAGCACGTGCTGATGCAGTAGAGTTCCTGCGAAAAGATCCAGATCTCCAAAACTCTGGACACTTGAGAATTGAGATTGACAAGAGATATTCGGAGACTATAAGTCTAATCGAGGTTGGATAGGATTGCTTTCCATAACGGGTGGTAAGTGGCTTAGAAGGAGAATTGAAACTACTTCAAGAGAAGTAACAAGGTATACCCCTCAATCTGCCAGAAAGGCTCTCTTTGATATAATAGATGTACGAGAGAGGAGCTTTATGGATCTCTTCTCTGGAAGTGGCATTATCTCTTTTGAAGCTGTTAGCAGGGGAGCCGCAAGGGTCGTCTGTGTTGATGTTTCTAAGCAGTCATGTCGAACTATTCTCAATAACAGGAACTCTCTTGACCCAGAAATGAAGTTGGAGATTCTCTGCAGAGACTTTAGAAGAGTCATACCATCTTTACGCAAGAGTGGTGAATCATTTGATTTTGTGTTTGCTGATCCGCCATTCGATAGTGAATATGTCGAGCCCTTGCTAAAAACCATCTCAAACAATGAAGCCATACTAAAACCTGGCGGGCTTCTAATAGTCGAAACTTCAACCAGGGAAGAGAGAGAACTCTTGCCTGAGGCCATCCCCTTCGTGGAGATAGTCGATAGGAAGAGTTATGCAAGCATAGTCTTTACTTTCTTGGCCAGAGTGTCTGATGAATAGCGTCCCCAAGACAAAAGCGGGAGACATTCAGAAGCTCCGATGCTTACCAACCTCGCCTAAAGGGGCTACGTTATAGACGAACACAGGCGCTTCGGGGTTACGTTACCAGCCCCGAATCATGCGGTCAACAGTTAAACAGAGTGATTGGGAACAACGATCAGTGCTTTTGACGCTAAACCGTCCTATACATTATCGGAAGCTGGCCTAGACGATATGAGCCTTGAATAGAGAAGTAACTTCAATTCGCAAATCCGATAGTGTGCACTTACTAGAAAGGAGGGGCGCTCATCCCCATAGATAAATCCAGGGATATCCGCGCAAGATGCTTTGATGATGAATATTCTTGTAGATGATTCACTCAAGAAACTTGCCAGAAAACTCCGACTTCTTGGCTTTGACACAGCTGTATGGAGCAAAAGCATTGATGAACTCGCTTCAAACGAGAGAGACATCTTCCTTACAAAGAGCCGACGATTTCTTGAGAAGGCTTTAAAGATGGGCATAAAGAGCTACCTGATAAAGTCTGATAGATGGGAAAGTCAGATTCGATCTGTGTTTCAGCGTTTAAGAGTCTCTTTCGAAGATCTTAGGCCGTTCAGTAGATGTACGATTTGCAACGGTTCACTTGAAGAGCTGGCAAAGGACTCTATAACTGGCGAAGTCCCAGAATACATCTTGTTTACTGCGGCTCAATTCCACAAGTGCACTCTCTGTGGGAGAATATACTGGAGAGGTAGCCATACAGTCCATCTTGAAAGACTTCTGGAGATCACGAAAGTGAGTGGTGATACAGCTGAAAAGAATACCCTTTGAGTTTTCTCACGACAGGCTTGTTAAAAGCCTGATAGACATAGTCTCGTCTAAGGCCTCTGGAGAGGCGGATCTCTTCTTGCTGGAAAAGTACAGAAATCTTTATAAGGAAGTGACTCTCGAGGAGGGGTTCAGAAGAACGGGTAGAGAGATCAGACTAGAGTCGAATCCATGTCTGGCCGAGATTCCATCAAGAACTGCTAAATGCAGACTCCTTCTGAATTCCGACAATGAAGAGATGGAGGTTTCGAAATCAGTTTTTCAGCTTCAGTACAAAGGTGAACCGCTGGGGTTGATTACTTTTCCCATAGAAGCGTCTTTCAACTCAGAAGTGCTAGAGACTGTGCTGGAACTGGAAATGGTACTTGGTTATTCTCTAGAAAGAACAAGTGAGCAGGAGGCCTACAGAAGGCTAAAGCTCGTTTCGAGACTCACTTCAGTACTAGAAACAGAAACAATGATAGAGCAACTGATCTACAGATCGCTTGAGATCGCCAGGGAGATGCTGAGAGTCAGATGGATCTTTTTTCTCGAACGCGCTAGTTCGAAATTCCTTCTCAAAGCAGCGATTGGCGATGGAGCAAATCCCTTGAACGGAATTGAGTTCTCACTACTGGAGGACGAAGAAAAGGAATTAAGGCAGATCAGACTATTCGTATCTGCCAAGAGGACAAGAGTCTCTACCGCCCTATTCAGTGAATCTGCTACTGTTGGATCATTCATTGTACTACCATTATACTCCGAAGGAGTTTTCATGGGTCTGATAGTAGCTGCTGACAGGGAGGAAGTTGAAGGCGAGTTCAGACCATATAGAAACCTTGACGAGGAAGATCTTAAGATACTTGATGATGTTGGGAGAAGAATGGCAGTAGCGATAAGTCGGTTAAGACTGACTTCCAGGCTTGAACTGGAAGTGCGAAAACTCAAACAACTCGGGAAGAAACATGAGGAACTCATAAAAGAACAGCGGGATCAGCTCTTCAAGCTAGGCGCGCTGCACAAGATATCCCAAGCGATGAAACGGAGTCTAGATTACGGCAGAATAGTAAGGATTTTGCTTACGGGAGCTACGAGTGTGGGCGGTCTGAACTTTGATAGAGCTATCTTCCTCAGAATAGATCCAAGCAGAGCATCGCTTTCCCCTGAAGAGAGAACCGAGAAGACGGCGGAAGAACTTGATACGGGAAGAGCATTTTACGGAGATTTCACAAGGTATCTCGAAAACGTATCTCTTGTCGAACAGAGAGTCTCGGAAAAAAGGCCTCTCGTGTCCTTGTCTTATCAAGGAAACGCTATTCTCGAAAGGGTAATAACACGAAGAAAGATTGTCCATGTTACGCCAGAGACCATAAGATTCAGAGGAGAGGAGCTTTCAGCTTTGAACAAGATCATCGGGGCTGATGAATATCTGATCGCTCCAGTCTCAGGCGAGGAAGACGCGAAGGGACTGGTTATAGTAGATAATAGCTATTCAAGAAGCAAGATCAGTAATGCAGATATTGAGATTCTCGGGTTGCTCGCTGACAGTGCAGGCGTAGCGCTGGAGCTGACTGAGAACTATTCAAGACTTCTGGAAATAACCGAAAGCCTGGAAAAGGAAAGAAATATCTCGAACTTTTACCGAAGATCCGTCTCCAGCATACTGCAGTCGCTTGAGTCTTCGATTGTAGTCTGTTCCGTTACCGGGGAGGTCACAGAGATGAACAGAACTGCCGAGCTGCTTCTGGATGTTAGAAGAGAACAGCTAATAGGAAAGAATATTGAGGTTCTCCATCCAAAACTGACTGACATAATAGAGCTTCTCGCCGATGTATTGAGGATAGGAGAGACAATCACTCTCACAGAACAGTATCTAGAAGCTCTTGGAGAAGGCTACTTTGATGTTCGCATAACACCTCTCAGAGAGGACAATAGGGGACGTCTGAACGGAGTGATAATATCTCTGGATGATGTCACTCGAAGAAGGAAGCTGGAACAGGAGTTCAAGAGTCGTGAAAAACTTGCCGCTCTTGGCGAAATGTCTGCCAGGGTGGCACATGAGATCAGAAATCCAATTACGATAATTGGTGGTTTCGTAAAGAGAATATCGAACACTAACGACAAGGAAAAGATAAGAGAATATGCGAAAATACTTATGGACGAATTGCGGAGACTCGATGGCATAGTAGGGGAAGTACTGGAAGTATCCAGGAGCAAGAGATCTGTTGATACCGAGACTTTTGATCTTGTCCTTATAACGAAAGAGATAATAGAGGGATTTGCAGAGAAGGCAGATATTTCGAATGTTAAGCTTTTTTTTGATTGTGAATATGACGATCTTTATTATTACGGGAACAAAAATAGAATAAAACAGGTTATAATCAACCTTGTTCAGAATGCGATAGAAGCTTCAGAAGATGGTGGTAAGATTCTAGTCGATCTAGAGATGAAAGCGGGCTGGGTACATTTCTCCGTGAGTAACAGAGGTAGAGTTATACCTCAGGAGATTCTAAAGCGTATATTCGAACCGTTTTTCACAACCAAGACGTTGGGTACTGGACTGGGTCTTTCGATATGCAAGAAGATCGTTGAAGAACATGGAGGAAACATAGAGGCCGAAAGCAGCGAGAAAGGCACAATCTTCACTTTTTGGCTGCCTGTTAAGATGAATGGGAGGTATGAACGTGAAGAAGATTCTTATAGTTGAAGATGAAAAGAACATGCGCTTCCTTCTTCAAGAGGAATTGAAGGAAGAGGGCTATGAAGTCTCTGCAGTTTCAAATGCAGATGAAGCCTTAGAATTGCTGGAACGTGAAGCTGGATTTGATATCGTAACTATAGACATAGAAATGGAAGGCATGAACGGTCTCGAACTGGCCGGAGTATTGAGAAAGAGATTTCCAAGCATTAAGCTAGTGCTTCTTACAGCTTATACTCACTACAAGCATGATCTCTCTTCATGGGCTGCCGACACGTATGTCGTCAAGTCTCCCGACTTCGTGGAACTGAAAGCAACGATTGCCGGATTGATTGATGGACAATCTCGTCAGGACATCTGAAAGGGGGGATGTTAGTATGCGTTATAAGTGTTTTCTGTCGGTCTTAATGGTTCTATTGCTTTCTGTCTCTTTAGTTGCCTACCTTGTCAGACCTGGAGATGTCCTGCTGGTATCAGTCTATGGATCAGCTGAGCTCTCCGGCGAAATCGTGGTTGGTCCCGATGGCACGGCCGCTTTGCCTCCTCTAGGAAGTATTTCAGTTCTTGGAAAGAGTCTCGATGAACTGCAATCCCTTCTTTCCTCAAGGTATGTAAGCGGAGGGATACTCGCGGCAAGGCCACAAGTTACCGTCTCAGTTAGGTCCTTTGCCCCGTATATGTTCTACGTTCTGGGAGAAGTAAACAAGCCTGGAGCGGTCGAGTACAAGCGTGAGAGTATGGTTGCCTCTCAGCTCATCGCTCTTGCTGGCGGCCTGAAAGACGGAGCGGATCTTACTAGTGCTTTTGTTATAAAGAGCGATGGTAGCAGAGAACCCATAGATCTTTCAACACTTCTATATGGAGGACCGGCGGCTTCAATAGTTTTGAAGGACGGTTCCACTCTTTTCATTCCCGCCGGTGCCAGAGCCTGGATC
>Ga0334888_1000971_pt1 | contig 40817 bp, 37 predicted proteins | sample GraSluR1_MG_FD_207227 | JGI IMG/M metagenome (GOLD analysis project Ga0334888, IMG submission 207227) | Sludge microbial communities from methane-producing bioreactor in Wageningen University, Netherlands - Granular Sludge_3_08-R1 | ecosystem: Engineered > Bioreactor > Anaerobic > Unclassified ...
GCTCAGACATGCTATTTTCTTACGCATTTTTTGATTCGCTCAATTGTTTTTTTGACGAAAATTCTCAATTGCTCGCTACTTTATTTCATCCATATTTACCATCAAAGCATTATAATAAAAAAAATTTGAGCTACTTGCTACTTTTAACTATTTAAACAATTAACCAATTAACCGTTTTTTGTTTTTCCTGACCAACTTTAAAAACCATATTTACCATCAAAGCATTATAATAAAAAAATTTGAGCTACTTGCTACTTTTAACTATTTAAACAATTAACCAATTAACCGTTTTTTGTTTTTCCTGACCAACTTTAAAAACCATATTTACCGTAAAAGCATTATAATAAAAAAAATTTGAGCTACTTGCTACTTTTAACTATTTAAACAATTAACCAATTAACCGTTTTTTGTTTTTCCTGACCAACTTTCCAACTGTCTACTGACCAACTTTAAAAACCATATTTACCATCAAAGCATTATAATAAAAAAATTTTTTGCCACTTTTAACTTTTCGCTATTTAAACGCTTTTCCATTTCTATTTTCCACTTTTCAACATTTTAAAATATGAGGTGATTAAATGACTACTAATGAAAAAATTAACGAATTAAGAAAATTGATGAAAGAAAATAATATTGACGCTTATATAATACCAAGCGGTGATTCTCATCAAAGTGAATATGTTTCAGACCATTGGAAATTCAGAGATTGGGTTTCGGGTTTTTCAGGATCTGCAGGAACTGTTGTTGTTACTTTAAATGAATCAGGACTTTGGACTGATGGAAGATATTATATTCAAGCCGAAAAACAATTAAAAGGATCAGAAATTAAATTATTTAAACAAGGAATGAAAGATGTTCCAACTTTTAATGAATGGTTAGAAAAAAATTTAAAAGAAGGAGATAGTATTGGATTTGATCCAAAAACTTTCTCTCAATCAAATTTTCAAAAATTGAATAAAGATTTATCAAAAAAGAAAATAAAGTTTTGTTGCGTTGATTTTTCAGAAAATATTTGGAAAAATCGACCTAAAATTAAATTCGATAAAGTTTTTAATCATAATATAAAATTTTCAGGTTTTTCAATATCTGAAAAACTAGAAATGGTTCGAAAAGAAATGAATGATTTGAAAGTAAATAAATATATTTTAGGAAGTCTTGATGACATAGCTTGGTTATTTAACATAAGAGGTAACGATATCCCGAAAAATCCTGTGGTGATGAGTTATGCAATGATTTCTCTAGAAAAAGCATTTTTATTTTTAAGAAAAGATCAACTTGATTTTGAAACTCAAGAAAATTTAAAAATTAACAATGTTGAAGTTTTTGATTATGAAGAAATAAGTAAAATCGTTAATAGTTTAGATCAAAATAGTGTAGTTTATATAGATTCAAATAAAATAAATCATTTTATCTATACTAAAATTCCGAAAGAATGCGTTATAATTGAAGGTATTAATTTAACGACTAAACTAAAAGCGATAAAAAACGAAATTGAATTGAAAAATCTTATCAATTGTCAAACCCGTGACGGAGTTGCAACGGTAAAATTTATTTACTGGTTAAAAAATAATATTGGAAAAGAAGAAATAACTGAAATGTCTGCAGATGAAAAACTTGAATTTTTTAGAAATGAACAAGAGTATTTTGTAAGTCCAAGTTTTGATACTATAGCCGGTTATGGAGATCATGCTGCTATGATGCATTATAAAGCTACTATCGATAATCAATATGTTTTAAAAGAGAAAGGAATGTTTTTAATTGATTCTGGTGGGCAATACTTCGATGGAACAACTGATATTACAAGAACAATCGTATTAGGAGATTTAACCGATGAAGAAAAAAGAGATTTCACTTTAGTATTAAAAGCTCATATAGGATTATGCTCAGCAAAATTTCTTTATGGAGCTACAGGGTCTAATCTAGATATTCTTGCTAGATATCCTTTATGGAAAGAAGGAATAGATTATAAATGCGGAACAGGTCACGGAGTAGGATATTTTTTAAATGTTCATGAAGGCCCACACGGTTTTAGTCAAGTTCCGAACACAGTTAAACTTGAAAAAAACATGATAATTACTGTTGAACCAGGTATTTATAGAGAAAATAAACATGGAATAAGAATTGAAAATACAGTGGTAGTTGTAGAAGATTCAGAAACTGAATTCGGACAATTTTTAAAATTTAATACTATTTCGTATTGTCCTATTGATTTAGATGCAATTTGTATAGAAATGTTAGATGAAAATGAAAAAAAATGGTTAAATAATTATCATAAAGAAGTTTATGAAAGACTTTCTCCGTTTTTAGATGAAAATATAAAATTATGGTTAAAAAATAATACGAAAGAGATATAAAAAGAGGAGTGCAAAAGCACTCCTCTTTTTATATCTCTTGAATCAATTTTAAGTAATTTTTTAATCTTTGCTCATCAATAAAACCATTTTCTAGTGCTTCTTTAACAGCGCATTCGGGCTCATGCGTATGAGTACAACTGTTAAACTTACATTCTTTTGAATATTTTTCAATATCTTCATACATTTCCTTTATTTCATCTACAGTGCTTCCGAAAATTCCAAATTCTCTCATACCCGGTGTATCAACTATCATAGCACCGTTAGGTAGCATATAAATTTGCGATGATGTTGTTGTATGCATACCTTTATAATTAGAGTTACTTACATTATGGGTTTTAGCGACCTCAATTTTTTCTAATGCATTAACAAGAGAAGATTTTCCAACTCCAGAACTTCCCGTAAAAACAGATATTTTATCTTTTATATAATCTGACAACAAATCTATTCCAATATTATTTAAGGTACTTGTTAAAAATACTTTTATACCAGTTTTTTCATAAAACTCAATATCATTTTGAATATCTTGAGAATCAATAAGATCACATTTATTAAAACATAATACAGGTTCTATATTTCCTTTTTTACAAGCGATAATGTATCTATCAATAAGGTTTTTTTTGTAAGAAGGATTTTTTACAGAATTAACTAAAATAGCACTATCTATATTGGAAGCAATCAATTGTTCAAGATGTTTTTTATTTTTTCCAGCACCTTTTCTAGATAATTTACTTTTCCTTTCAAGAATATTAACTATTATTCCTTGTTTATTAAAAGTTTTTTCAAACTCGACTTCATCTCCAACTACTATTAAATTTGTTTGTTTTTCAGTTTTTAAATATAATTTTCCTCTTAATTTACAGGCAGTTATTTCACCTTCAGAATAAACATTGTAAAGTCCTTTTTGAACGTTGAATACGATTCCTTTTGGCATCAGATTTCATTTTCCCCTTTCCATAGTGGTTTGATTTTTTTTCGTTTTCTACATAAACATATAAATTTTTAAATTCTACCATATGAACCACCTCCTAAATAAAAAAGCTACTCTCTTTGCTCTCAATAGTTTTTTTAAATCTACTATCGCTCAATAATTTTATCCACTTTTTTCTACATAGAACAAAAATTTCAATAGTTTGTCACTTTAATTAAATTAAAAATACATCTGTTTTTTTACTTAAAATTAACCAAATTAAAATTTTAATGTAAAAAAAATATTATATATTAATAGTGTTAATTTATTATACTGATATTAAAGGGGGCTTTTATGAACAATTTAATAGTATATTTTTCAAAGTATGGAGCTACAAAAAGAGCTGTTGAAATTATTAAATCAAAAGTTAAAACAGATGAGATAAATATTTTGGAAAAAAAAGAAATAGATATTCAAAAATATGATAATATTATTATTTCTTCATCTATTTATGTAGGCGCAGTATCGAAAGAAATAAAACAGTTTATCAAATTTAATTATAACATACTAAAAGAAAAAAATATATATTTTTTAATTATTTCTGGTCAGAAAGAACAATTTGAAAATATTTTAAGTCAAAATTTTTCTGAAGAAGACAAAAAACTATTTAAAGAAATTGTATACGGCGGTTACGAATACAATTTAGAAAAAATGAATATTTTTGAAAGATTCATTATAAAAAAAATGGCAAAAGTTAAAGAATCTGTTTCTTGTCTTGAAAATAAAAATTTAGAAAGATTAGCAGAAAAATTAAAATAAGGAGTTGATAATTTTGAACAAAGAAAGAGTGAAGAGATATTTTATAGATGCTGCACTGGAAATAATTTCAGAAGAAGGCGTCAAAGGAATTAGTACGAGAAAAGTTGCAGAAAAAGCAGAATATTCTTATGCAACTATTTATAATTATTTTAAAGATGTTAATGAATTGCTTGCATATTGTGTTGTTGAATATTTTAATCAGTTAGAAAATTTTATTTTTCTAGATGAAGAATTAAAAAATACTAAAGATATTGAAAAACTAAAATATATGTTAATATTATATGCGAAATTTTTTATAATGTATCCCGAAAAATTTGCACTAGTTTTTTTAGAAGATTTCGGAGAAATTTTTTCAGAAAATTTATCTGAAAATCTTCTAAAACCTAAAGTTATTTATAGGGTTAATCAAGAAACATATAATATTTTAAAAGAAAAAAATTTTAATGATTATGAAATTGAAAGAATTTTATCTATAATTTCAACTTATATAAATGGAACTCTATTGTTTTATTTGAAAAGAAATTTCTCTTTGCCCAATGAAGAGGTTTTAGAATTAGTAAAAAAAGATATTGATTTCATGTTTGAAAATTTTAGGAGGAAAATATGAAAAAAGTATTATCAATAATAATTTTAATTGTTTTTTTATTTCTACTTTATGCGTGTGCTAATAGTGAAAATATAGCTCAAAAAATTCCTTTAGATAAGGAAATGTTTAATAGTGTACTTATGAAAAAAGAGAGTGGAGAATATTATGGGGAATATATTCATAATGAAAAATTTCTTTCTGTAAAATTGAATGTTATCATTAGTGAAAATTCAATTAAAGAAATTATTATTCTTGAACATAAAAATGGGTTAGGGAAAAATGCAGAATCAATAATCTATGATGTGATTCAAAAAAATTCATTAGATGTAGACATTGTTTCAGGGGCTACATATAGTTCAAGGTGTATTTTAAAAGCAATTGAAAACGCATTAAAATAAATATTTATCTTTAAAGGGGGCAATTATAAAAATGAAATTAGCAGCAATTGGATTTTTTGTAAAAGATTTGGAATTGATGATTAAGTTTTATAGAGATGTTATGAAATTAAAACAAAACATTGATATGGAAGGTTTTGCTGGATTTGAAACTGAAGATGGTTTTTTCTTTAATTTATGTGTAAGAAGTGAAAGACCTAATTTAACCTCTATGCCAGTTACTTATCCCGAAGGAATAAATGGTTCTATGGAAATATCTTTTGGAGTTTCTAAATATGAAGATGTAGACAAAGAGTTTGAACGTATTGTAAAAGCTGGAGGAAAAGCTGTTAGTTATCCTGTAACTAAACCCTATGGGTTAAGAGAAGCTTATATTGCAGATCCAGAAGGAAATCTTATTGAGATTGTTTCATCTAACGAATAATTTTGGTGTCATATAAATCTTTGTGGGCAGTTATGAAAAATTTGAAATTAATATTTGGAAAAGAAAAGTGATTTAAATAAAAAATAAATTTATGTAATTTGTCATTTCGAACGAAAAAAAGTGCTTCTTTTGAGGGAAAATATGAGTTTTTTTATTTTTATGTTTTAGAATAATATAATAAAAAATCAAAATTCGTAGATCTTTCCACCAAAAAACGTCGTTCGAGATGACAAAGATTAGAGAAAGTTTTTAGAATATTTATGCACTTCAATAACTTTTGCAAGAACCAATTATCTTTTAAAAATTCTTATCCATTCTTTTCTAAATAAAATCAAAATTTTTAATATTGAGTATAATTAAGAATTTTATCAAAAAAACTACTGTAATTTCTTTAGTAGTATTTTTGATTGAAAACTATTAAACTTTTCCATTTGTAATTCCTACTAGAATATTTTAGGTTTAATATGAAATAATTATTTATCTATTCGCTTGATTTATAAAACTTTTTATAAAAATCAAATATTCTAGGTTTCGCTTTTAAAAAAGCATTCTTCAATTTTTCTTCGGCTATAGTTTCAATATACTTTTCTATAAAGAAGTTGAAGTCATCAAAGTTTTTAGATGTTTCGAGTAAATTTTTTAAGAAAATTATGTCTATTAATTCACAGTGATGAATTATTTTAGCTTCCGTTTCCATATTTTCATATGAATCTTTTAAAAAACTGCTTAATATTCTAAAAATATCTCTTTCAAATAAATTTTTTGAAACACTTATCATTGTAGATATTCCAATATCTTCTTTTTTTACTAATTTATTATGTATTAAAAGATCTTTTGTTTTTGTATTTGAATTAATTAAGTATATGTCATGAAGAAAAGCTGACCATTCTATACATGTAACTATATGTGAAGATGCATTTAATTCTTCTGAAATAACCCCAGAAATATATCCAACATTGTTGGCATGAAAAGAAAGATGTTTTAATTTTGAATTATAAATTATTTCAACTATAGAAGTAAAAAAGTTAATAAATTCTGCTTTAGTTTCTAAATTCAATTTATATAAAAAATCATTCTCTTTTTCTAAAAATTTTTTTTCATTTTCAAATATTCTATTTAAAGAAATTTCCCAAGATGTTTTTTTAGAAATATGAATTAATTTTTCATAAATTTTATTGAAATCTTCTGAAATAAAGATATACTCATCAAAAACATACGAATACAAAATATCAAAATCATTCTTTTCTGAAATAAATATTATTATAGGAGCAAATAAATATTTTTGCTTTAAATTCAATATATTTTCACCATTTTGACAATTATCAACAAAAATAAAGTTTTGGCTTTTATCCTCAATTTTTCCATTGAATAAAGAAATTTTATCAAACAAATTTGTTTTTTCTATAATTTCAAAAATTATTTTTTCATTATTTTGATTACACAAAATATTCGCTGTAAGCATTTTATTTTTCCCCCTATAAATCATTAAACGAAAATTATTTTAATAATATATAATATTATAACATTATTTCAATAATTATGTCAAAATTTACAAAAAAAATATTTTAATTAATTTATCGGAAGTCCTTTATAAAAACTCCATTCTATCCATGAACCATCATAATTTTTAACGTTTTGATATCCTAAAAGTTCTGTTAAAACAAAAGTAGTGTTTGAAGATCTTACTCCTGATTGGCAATATACAATTATTGACTTATCTTTAGTTATTCCTTTTTTTTCGTAAATTGAGTTTAATTCTGAAACTGATTTAAAAGTTTTATCTTCATTTAAATTTTCTATCCATTCATGCCATATTGCGGAAGGTATTTTTCCTTTTCTATATGCTCCTGTTAAAAGAGCTTCACCTGAATATTCAGAAAATGTTCTTGAATCAACTATTATATAATTTGAGTTGTTTAAAGCTTTCAATATTTCTTCTTTAGAAATATATCTATCCATTTTTTTAGAATTACAGAAAAAATATTCTGTTTTTTTTATTTTTTTATCTTGGTTTGTCGTTACGTATCCCATTTTTTTCCATAAATCTAAACCACCATCTAATACTGAAATATTTTCGTGCCCGTACATTTTCATAATCCAATAAAATCTTGATGAATCTAAATTTCCTTTATTATCATAAACAATTATATGATTTTTATTACTTATTCCTAAATCTCCTAATTTCTTTGCAAGTTCTTTTTCATTCATACATAACCCAGAAATTTCATTTACAGTTACTGTATAATCTGGTCTCCATATATTTATTGCATTATCTATTCTTTCTATTTCATATTCTTCAGGAATTCTAACATCTAAAAATATTATATCATCATTTTTTTCTAATAACAATTTTGCTTTTTGTGGGGTTAATATAGCATCTTTATTATAATATTCAGATATTTTTTTATTTTCATTCATATTGTTCATAATAACAACTCCATTCATATAATTGAGTATTAAAAAAATTATCTCATTAAAAAAGAAGTTTGTCAATAAATCTTTATTGACAAACTTCTTTTTTAAGTACTTTCTCTAATAACAATTTCTACATCAAACATTTTCGAACATCTTGATTTATTTTTATTTTCCATTTGATAATATAAAGATTCAAATGATTTAAAACCTAATTCAAATTTGTCAATATTTATCGTTGTTATTGATGGATCAGATAATTTTGAAAATAAAATATTATCAAAACCTACTAAAGCAACATCTATTGGAACTTTTATTTTTTTTTCTTTAAAAACTTGTAAAGCCGCTAATGCGAAAATATCGTTATAACAAAATAATCCATCCATATGCAGTCCGTTTTTTTCGATGTATTCATAAAAGGTTTTATATGCGTTTTCATATCCTTCCGTTGATTTTATAATATTTTTTTCATCATATTTGATTCCATAATTTTCTAAAGCTCTTTTATAACCTTCTTCTCTTTTTTTCGCAACGTATTTAAAATCAAAAGTGTTAAATAAAAATATTTTTTTTCTTTTTCTTTCAATCAAATGTTCAGTTGCAACATATCCACCTTTTTCATCATCTATATATATTTCACATATTGAGCTATTTTCGTCATGACTTCCCACAAGTACTGTAGGGAAATTCATTTTTTCAAGTCTTTTTAAATCATTTTTTTGAGTTTGAACAGCTGTTATAATAAGTCCATCAACTCGTCTTTGTATTAATGTATCAATAGCTTTTTCTTCATTTTTATAATCTCTATCTGTATTCATTAAAATTATCTGATAATCATACTTTCTCGCACTTACCTCTATTCCTTTTAAGATTTCAGAATAAAATGGATTATAAGCATCAACAAACACAACTCCAACCGTTTTTGTTTTACTGTATCTCAATGAGGTTGCTGTTGTATTTTTTACATAATTTAATTTTTTTGCAACTTTTAATATTTTTTCTTTTGTTTCTTTTTCTACATATGGTTTATCATTTAACGCTCTTGATACGGTGTTTATGGAAAAGCCTGATTCTTTTGCGACGTCTTTTATAGTAATAAACTTTTTTTCCATTCAAATCACCTTTTTTAAGAGTACTTTTTATTTAAAATTTTCATTTTCTATTTTTTTAATTTCATCTAAAGCATTTTTCAAAAATTCTTGCCTGTCTTCTGGAAAACCTTCTGTAAAAGATGCTTCAAGCCAATTGTCTACCATATCTGTTGCTTGTCTTGTTGCAGTTAACCAACCACCTAATGTCAACACATTTGCATTGTTGACTATTTTACACATTTTTGCTGGAAACGAACTTTCAACTACTGATGCATATATTCCTTTAAATTTATTTGCAACAATCGCCATTCCCATACCTGTTCCACAACATAATATCCCTTTTTCAAATTCTCCACTTTGTATTCTTGGTGCTAATCTTTTAGCTGATTCAAAATATGGTCTAGATTCTTCTTCTGGATACATTCCTATATCCTCAACTTCATGTCCTTTTTCTGTTAAATGTTTTTTCAAATCTTCTTTTAATTGATATCCTGTTTTGTCTGATCCTAATATAATTTTTTTACTCATTTTGATCACTCCTTATTTTGAAAATAATTTTTATATTCGTATATTTTTAAAGGTTTTATATCAAGCCATGTTCCCAATTCCATTATCTCATCATTATAATTTCCTTTTACAAGTGGGAAATGATGTTCAAATCCGTTCGTTAAAATACTGTTTATAAGGGTTTTTACAGTTATTTTTTCATCATTCATTTTTAAATTTCCAAACCATCCACGACTTCCATCAAACGAATTTTTTTCCGAATTAACAAAATCTCCTGTCAATAACATAAATTCTTTATTTTCGTTAGTAAATCTTAAAACTGTTGCCGGTTGTTCTTCAAAAATCATTGATGATACAGCACCCATTTCAAGCCATCCTTTTTCAGGATCTTTAGGTCCTGGATTAAAATGTTTTTCAAGAGTTATTTCGCCATTTTTAGCATAATGTTTTGAACCTATCCCACAATGCCATAAAAATACTGTTTCATCTGATTCATCAATATCTGATAAATCCATTATTGTTGGCACAAAATTTGCTATATATTTTAAAGTAAGCATACTTACAATTCCTGTTACGTCTCCTTCTCCTGTTACCGGATAGCCTAAATCGTTTATGTATGCAAATGCTGCACATGGCACCATATTTAATTCCGTTCTGAAATCAGGCCAACATCGTGAAGCAAATCCTGAATAATTTCCTTCTTTTTGTAATTCAAGCATCGCTTTTACAAGTTTTGCAGTTTTTATAAGTGCTTTTAAAGCCAGTTCGTCAATACTTACAGCTCTTTTTTTAATTTTTTCAAGAATGTCTGTGACTTCTTCATCTTTGTATGAAAGAATTTTATTTTTTATTGTTTCAAAGGGGACTCTTTCAATTGTAACTCCAAATTTTTTCTTTATATCAGATTCGTTAAAATGAAAATTATCAAATCCCGGAGCAATATCTCCTATCAATAATATTTTTGAATTTTTAAGATTCTTTTTTGTAGTAAGAGCCTTGATAGTAATTTTAAATCTTTCTATAAACATTTTATTGTCTGTTTTTCCATAAAACCATTTTGCTTTTATTTTATGTTCTGTCATATATCTATCAATAATACTTTTATTTAAATTCATACCACAAAAAGAATTTAATGGAAGAGGACCTGTTTTTGTAGATTCTGGAATTGCCCAAAGTCCTATATCTGCATTTGTCAATGCTAATGTTTGAATTATTTTCCCAGAAGCTATGGAAGTATTTTGAATTAATAAAAAATCTACTTCGTTCTCTTCAATTTCATTTTTTGCATTTTCAGCTTCTTCCGGTGTTGTTATTCCTTTTTTTATAGTATAAAGATCAAAATTTAATTTTTGAGATAATTTTTCAAGCTCTAAAATACTGTTATTATATTCTAACTCCTTATTTCCTCTAAAATTTGGTTGCATTAATCCTACAAGACCTACTTTTAATTTAATCAAAAAAATCACTCCTTTATTAGAAAGTTGGTAAGTTGGTTAGGAAAAACAAAAAATGTTAAAAAGCGAAAAATGGCACAAAAATTTTTTTATTATAATGGTTTGATGGTAAATATGGAATTTAAAGTTGGTCAGTAGACAGTTGGAAAGTTGGTCAGGAAAAACAAAAAACGTTTAATTGGTTAAATAGTGAAAAGTTAAAAGTAGCAAGTAGCACAAAAAATTTTTTATTATAATGGTTTGATGGTAAATATGGATGAAATAAAGTAGCGAGCAATTGAGAATTTTCGTCAAAAAAACAATTGAGCGAATCAAAAAATGCGTAAGAAAATAGCATGTCTGAGCGTAGCGAGTTTGCTAGTTTTAGCAATTTTTTGACCGAGCGAAATTTGTTTTTTAGAAAATTTGATCTTGTTCGCGTTTATTTTATCCAATGTTTACCACTTCATTATTACAAGGTTTTAATGTTTTTCCTGACCAACTTTCTACTTTCCAACTGACCAACTAATAATTTTATCCAATGTTTACCATTTCATCGTTATAAGCATTTACAAAAACCTGTCCACCCCGTCAACCTTCGGTTGCCAACCCTCAAGAGGGGAATTAATTACAAATGCTTGTTTTAGCGTTATTTCCGATCAACTTTTATTGACCAATATTGTCATAAGTGCTGTAACGCCGTGCAAAGTGCGGCGTGGCTGTTACACTACATTAGAAACCTTCCAACATGTCAATGAAGAGAATTAAATCAAAATTTTTTTTAATAATGGTTTGATGGTAAATATGGATGAAATAAAGTAGCGAGCAATTGAGAATTTTCGTCAAAAAAACAATTGAGCGAATCAAAAAATGCGTAAGAAAATAGCATGTCTGAGCGTAGCGAGTTTGCTATTTTTAGCAAATTTTGACCGAGCGAAATTTGTTTTTTAGAAAATTTGATCTTGTTCGCGTTTATTTTATCCAATGTTTACCACTTCATTATTACAAGGTTTTAATGTTTTTCCTGACCAACTAATAATTTTATCCAATGTTTACCTCTTCATTATTATAAGCATTTAGTTTTAATGCATTTCCTAACCAACTTACCAACTAAATATTTTATGCATTTACAAAAACCTGTCCACCCCGTCAACCTTCGGTTGCCACCCCTCAAGAGGGGAATTAAGTACAAGTGCTTGTTTTAGTGTTTTTTCCAATCTAACTATAAAAATACCTACGTTGTCATAAGTGCTGTAACGCCGTGCAAAGTTCAGCGTGGCTGTTACACTACATTAAAAGCAAAAAGCGAGAAGTGAAAAGTGGTAAATATAAAAATGATTTTAATGTTTTTCCTTTCCAACTTTCTACTTACCAACTAATTTACTTTTTCACTTTATTTCAGATATTTCTTTAAATGTTTCAAAATATTTAGACTCTTTTCTAAAAAACACCGGTGGATAGCCTATTTCAGCATTTACCTCATATGTTCCGCCTGTATATTCTTTTAATGTCCATAAATGTATCCAATTATCTTCAGGCAATGTTACTTGACTCTTTATAATAGCAGGTTCTATTACAGGAGATACAAAAAGATCTGTTCCATATAAATATGATTTTTTATCATTTTTGAAAGTTTCATAATCGTATTGAAAAAATACAGGTTTTATTATTGGAATTCCTTTATTATAATAATTTTCAGCATGTTCAACCGTATAATTTTTTAATTTACTATGAATTTTTCCCATTCTTGCAAAATGTTTTATTGTTTCTTCATCTGAATCAAATTGCCAATTTTCATCAGGCCAATTCCCTTCATGTGTTCTCATTATTGGAGTGAATGCACTTTGTTCTGTCCATCTCATGAATAATTCTTTTGATCTTTTTACGTGAAATTGTTCAGGAATATTTTTTGCAAGTGTTGTATATCCTCCTATATCAGAATGAGTTATTCCTACTCCGCTCATAGATAAAGAAAGTGCTGCATTTATTACTGTAGGAATCCCATCTGATTTACTCCAACTTACGAGTTGATCTCCATGCCAAAATGAAGGACAATATTTTACACTTTGAGAATACCCTGCTCTCATAAAAAAGAAACATTCTTCAGATACATCTTTAATTGATTCCCAATTTATTTTTGCCCATTCTGCAGGATATTTATTGTGAAATAATTCAGAACTTTCACCGTTTTTAAGTGTCGTTTCTATTGGAAGATATTCTCCAAAATCTGCCATCCAACCACTTAATCCTATACCAATCATATTTTGTTTAATTATGCTTATTATCCATTTTCTTGCTTCTTCATTTGTTAAATCAAGAAGTCCAACGGGAAAGGTTGTTACTGTTATATCTATAACTTTTCCGTTTAAATCTTTTACAAAATATCCATTTTCAACAGCTTCAGAATAAAATTTGCTTTCTTTTGCTATAAAAGGATTTATATAGCCTAAAAATCTTATATTTTTTTCATTATATTTTTTTATCGTTTGTGGAAGATCTGGATATCTGTTATTATCATATTCCCAATTCCACATGAGTTGTTTTCCGAAGTCAGTTATTCTTTGACCTACCCAATCTTGAATCCATACAGCTTTTACAGGAACTTCATTTTCTATTGCTTTTTGAACTTTTTTTTCAACTATATCGGTACCACCTTGTACTCCAAGTATTATTCCTTCAAATACCCATTCCGGAACTTTCGGTTGCGGACTATTATATGTTATTACGTCTTTTACTGCTTCAATTATTGAATTTTTTTTAGAGATTGTTATGCTATGCGGAACGCCCCATATGTATACTTCATGTTTTTCTGGATGAGTAAAATCAAATTCCATATAACTCGAATGTTCAATGTTGCAAAAATATCCTTCTGATGATATGAAAATTGGAATTGGAAAATATGTTGTGTACCAATTTCCTCCGCCATCATCTTTAAAATCAGCAAGTAATGATGTAATATCTTTTTTGTTTCTTCCCACACCTTTTTCTGATACCCACAATGGAAGTTTTTTCCCTTTCATATTGAATTCAGAAAATTGCTCTCCACATCCATAAACAGATTCGTCTTTATTTGATTTTAAATTTATCCAAATTCTTGAAACGCATGGCATAGTTTTTTCAAAATATATTTTCATTCTTTCTTCTTCTTTTTTAAACAATATAACCATGCTACATTCTGATATAAAAAATTTTATTTTTATTTCATTTTCTTTATTTTCAAGTATTTCAAAATGTTTAAATGGAACTTTTTCATCTATTTTTTCAGAAACATGAAAAAAACCTTTCGTTCTTTTATATTCAGGTAATCCTTTACCACAAAATATAAATGGATTTTCTTTTGAATGATTTATTATTTCAAAATCATTTAAAAAAATTGAAAACCTTTCTTTATTATGGATTATTTTCATAAAATCATTTCCTTTTTAAGATATTTTTAATTTCCTCAAATATATGTTTATCTTTCAATCCATACTTTTCCATTAAAAAATTAAGAGGTCCGACTTCTCCGTAATGATCTTTTACTCCTATTCTTTTTAAAGGAACAGGATAATTTTCACATAAAACTTCAGCGACTGCACTTCCCCAACCGTTTATAATACTATGATTTTCTGCTACTATAACAGCACCTGTCTTTTTAGCCGCATCAATTATAGTTATTTCATCGACTGGTTTTAATGTGTGCATATTTAATATTTTCACCGATATTCCTTCTTCTTCAGCCATTTTAGCAGCGTTCATAGTTTCTTTAAGCATTATCCCAGATGTAATTATTGTCACGTCTGTTCCATCTTTTATTTCTTTTATTTTTCCTATTTCAAAATCGTCACTTTCATTAAAAAAATTCTCTGTTTCTTTTCTTTGAAGTCTTATATATGTTGGTTTACCTGAATCGATTATTTGTGGAAGCATTTTTTTCAATTGTACAGAGTCTACTGGTTCGACTATTATAAATCCTGGAAGATTACGCATTATTCCTGCATCTTCAAAGCTCATATGGGTTTGTCCGTTAAGTTCTGCTACTACTCCTGGATCTGTTCCGACAATTTTTACTGGTAATTTAGCGAGTCCTACAGAAACTGCGAGTTGATCATATACTCTTCTTGTTGCAAATGGAGTGAATGAATGTATAAATGGGATTTTTCCCATATTTGCAAGTCCTGCAGCTATTCCGACCATGTTAGCTTCAGCAACTCCAACATCTATAAATCTTTCAGGGAATTTTTCTTTAAATATTTTTGTTCCGTGTGCTCCCATAAGATCTGATTCCATTACTATTAATCTGTTATCGCTTTCTGCAAGTTTACATAATTCTTTTCCGTATATATTTCTTAATTCTTCACTCATATTTTTTTCACCTCTTCTTCAAGCGTTTCAACGGCTTGTTTCCATTGTTCTTCAGTAACTGCCATATTATGTGAACTTACAAGATTTTCAGAAAATGCAACGCCTTTTCCTTTTATTGTGTTTAAGATTATTAATGAAGGTTTGTTTTTAGTTTCTTTTGCTTTTTTTAATGCATTTATTATTTCTTCAACGCTATGTCCATCAACAGAATGAACATCCCATTTAAATGCTTTCCATTTATCGGATATTGGTTCAACATCATTTATTTCTTTTGTAGGGCCATCTATTTGAAGTTTGTTGTTGTCTATAAAGGCTATTAAATTATCTAAAGGTTGATTACCTCCAAACATTGCAGCTTCCCATACTTGTCCTTCTTGTGTTTCTCCATCTCCCATCATTACATAAACATAATTATCTTTTTTATCTATTTTTATAGCCATTGCCATTCCTATCGCTGCTGATAGTCCTTGTCCTAAAGATCCCGCGGTCATATCGATTCCTGGAGTTATAGTTCTATCACAATGACTTGGTAATTTAGTGTTTGGTTGATTTAACGTTTCAAGCCATTCTTCAGGAAAGTAGCCTAAATCAGCAAAAACAGAGTATAATGCAGGTCCTGCGTGTCCTTTTGATAATATAAAGCGATCTCTTTCTTCCCATTTTGGATTTTTAGGATCTATTTTCATTTCGTAATAATAGAGAACAGCGAGAGCTTCGGCAATTGATAAACTACCTCCAACATGGCCTCTTCCAAGTATTCCTATTGTTTTAATAGTTCTTTGCCTTATTTTTAAAGCAATTTTTTTTAATTCTGATATTTCCATTTAAAACACCTCACTATAATATTGATTTTAATAATTTTAGAAGATTTTCTTTTTCAATTTTTTTTGGTAATAAATTTATTATCGCTGCTTTCATAGATATATCTGCTATTTTTTCTATTTCTTCTTCTTTTATCCCATAATCTTTTAATTTGATTGAAAGATTAAAATTTTTCATCATTGTTTCTATTTTATTAGATAAATCTTCTATATTATTCATTTCAAGATATTTAACGAGTTTATCCATTTTTTCTTTAATTGGTTCATATGTATATTTTATAAGAGAGGGTAATGTTAATGCACAAGCTAATCCGTGTTCAATGTTGTATATGTTTGTTAATGGATAACTTATAGCATGAGCTGCTGTTGTTCTTGTTTGACTAAAAGCCATACCCGCCATAAGACTTGCTAATGACATTTTTTCTCTTGCTGTTTGATCATTTGGATTATCAAAAGCTTTTGGAAGATACTCAAATATTAATTTTATTGTTTCTAATGCAAGCGTTTCACTAATAGTTTGTGTTCCTAAAGCCCAATATGATTCTATCGCATGAGTTAAAGCATCTAATCCTGTAACCGCTGTTACTCTTGGTGGCATCGAATATGTGAGTTTAGGATCTACTATAGCAATATCCGGCCAGAAGTATTGACTTACTAAAGGCTTTTTTTCTGATATTGTTATATCTGTATAAACTCCGACATTTGTCACTTCACTTCCCGTTCCTGACGTTGTAGGAATTGCTATTAGTTTAACTTTTCTTTCGGAAAATGATACATCTCCATTTAAATAATCTACTATTGAATTTTCTTTATCTAACATACATGCAACTGCTTTTGCTGTATCTAATGCACTACCTCCACCTAATCCTATTATTATTTCAATATTGTTCATTCTTGCAAAATCTGCAGCTTTATCTACCATATCAGATGGTGGGTTAGGTTTCACATCATCAAAAAGATAATAATTATTTTCAAAATTTTCAGAAAAATATTTTGTTATACCTATTTTTTCTAAAAAATTTTCACTGATAACGAGAAACTTTTTATTTTCTATAAATGATTTTAATTCAAAGAATTTATCTTCTCCGAATATAACTTTTGTTGGCATGTAATAATTAAAAATCATTTTTTTACTCACTCCTTTTTTATTGAACAATTTTTACTTATTTTTATATATTTTTTATTTTGACTATAAATTATCGAAATTGCTCCAGATAAAATTAATAAAAATCCAAAATATTGAATTAAAACAACTTTTTCATTTAAAAATAATACTCCTACCGCAGTTACAAATACGGGCATAAACAATAGAAATACAACTACTATCCATACTGGAAATATTTTTATATTAAAATAGTATACTAAATATACGAGTGTTTGACATATTCCAGCTATTACCAATGGAAATAATGATTCTCTGTTGAATGAAAAAATTTCTCCTCCTCTTTGCACAAATGAAAATATCATAAAAAATATCATTGCAAAAAAATTGTTATAAAAAGCGATAGTTTTTCCTTTGACTGGATTTTCACTATTTTGTAGACTTTTAATTATAAATGCATTTAAAGAAATAAATAATCCACTTAATATAAAAAATATATCTCCAAAATTAAAATTAAAATTTGAAACATCAATATTTAAAACAAATATTATTCCTCCAAACATCAACAAAGTTCCAATCCAATCAAATAATCCAAAGGTTATTCCTAAAATAAGTGAAATTACATTAGCAAAAAGAACGTCTGTTTTTAATAGTATTGCTCCGTTTGATGCTGTTGAATATGTTAATCCTAAAAATGCAAATACATCAAGTAAAAAACCAAAAAATCCTATTATAAATAGTTTTTTATAGTTATATTTAATAACTTTTAAATTTTTCAATTCTTTTGAAAAAAACATTATTATTATTAAAAGAAAAAACGTAAATATTCTTATAAATAATCCTACTGAAAACACTGATGTTGTTTGAACTGAAATCTTATTAGAAATATAGTATGTGCCCCATATTATGGATAATATTATTAAATAAAAATATTTCAAGTTTTATCTACCTCAAATTAATTTATCTTTCAATATTTTTATTTCTTCTTCTGTTAGCGGCTCTACTTTTTTATCTCCTCTTAAATATGCAAGATGATCTCTCAGTTTATTGTGGAGTTCATGAGTTAGAGGATACCTAAATGCCGCAATTAATCCAAAACTTAAAATAATTAAAGGTGCAAATGCTAAAATATATCTTATAGTATTAATAACATTTTCTGGTTGTTGGAATTCAACAGAATCGATAGGATTTAAATATCCTACTACTCCAAGTATAGTTAATACAACGGATTGAACAATTGCTGAAGAAAATTTTCTTGTAAAAGTTATTAAGCCACTAAAACTTCCTTCACGTCTTTCGTTAAAATATAATTCGCCAACATCAGTTACATCTCCAAAAATTGCATGAGGCATTACAGATGCTGCTGATATTCCACTTCCAATAAGTGCTGCAAATAAATACATTGTCCAAATAGGCCATGTAGGTCTTATTATTAAAGTCAATAAACTTATAAGTATCCATATTGAAGTTCCTAAAATATACGCAAAATTTTTACTTTTCTTTTTAGCTATATGCGCATAAACTGGAACAAAACATATTTGTACTATTATTAAAGATCCTAAAACTAATGGAAGTGAACCTTTAGCGTTCATATAATATGTCATATAATATGCAAATATCATCGAAACTACATCCATTGCTAAATATGAAGCAAGAAAAAATACAAGTAAAGTTCTAAATGATTTTATTTTTATTGGTTCTAAAAATGTTTTTTTCCAATCAAATTCCTTTTTTAAAGCTTTAAATTGTGGTTTTTCTTTTGTAAACGTAAATACTCCTATCCATGGAAGTGAAAATAATATTCCAAAAAATACTGCCATATAAATGTACCCTGTTCTTGGATCAGAAGCACTATTTACTATTTGCATAGGTAAAATTGCACATAAAACTGATGCGCCCAGAGAAAACATGAGCCTTATTGAATTAACTGATGTCCTCTCATTATAATCAAGAGTTATTTCTGCTGCCATAGCTGAATAAGGCACCATAACTATAGTAAAAACAGTATTAAAAAATACGTAAGAAAATAACACATAAATGAATTTGAAAGTAGTATTTTCAAAATTTGCAGGATACCATAAAATTACAAAAGATAAGAAAATTAAAATTACTCCAGATAAAAAGTAAGGTCTTCTTCTTCCAAATTTTGTGTTTGTTCTATCACTTAATATCCCCATTAAAGGATCTGTCACTGCATCCCAAATTTTTCCAATTAAAAAAATAGGTGCAGCCATTGCAGGACTTAATTGAACTACATCTGTCAAAAAAATAGCATAAAAGAAATTGACAATATTGAATGCTCCACCACCATACATATCCCCGGCACCAAAAAAAATCTTTGTTAACATTGGAACTTTGTTTAATTCATTAGTTGTTTTCACACCTTCACCCCTTTATCCTGTTTTTTTTACTAAGTTATTTCAATATTTGGTAACGTTATCTGATAACGTTACCTGATTATATTTTACATTAATCAAAAGAGTTTAGTCAAATCCTTTTATTCTGTTTTAAATTTAATTATGTTCACTAAACTATTGAATTTTGATTTTTTTCGCTTTTTTCAAGTTCATTTTAAAAAGCATTTAAGTTGGAAAGTGGGAAGCTGAATGAAAAAATGTCGCGAACAATTTGTTTAGTTGGTTAGTAGTCAGTTGGTAAGAAAAATCATATAATGCTTAAAAAAGTTTTTGATTTTTTATAATGTTTTGACAGTAAAAAATGATTTTAAAGTTGGTTAGTAGATGAGTGGTTAGGAAAATCATATAATGCTTAAAAAAAGTTTTTGATTTTTTATAATGTTTTGACAGTAAATGTGGATGAAATAAAGTAGCGAGCAATTGAGAATTTTCGTCAAAAAAACAATTGAGCGAATCAAAAAATGCGTTAAGAAAATAGCATGTTTGAGCGTAGCGAGTTTGCTATTTTTAGCATTTTTTGACCGAGCGAAATTTGTTTTTTAGAAAATTTGATCTTGTAAGCGATTTATTTTATCCAATGTTTACTACATCATTATTATAAGCATTTAGTTTAATGTATTCCCTCACACCACCTATAAAAGTATTTATGATGTCATAAGTGCTGTAACGCCGTGCAAAGTGCAGCGTGGCTGTTACACTACATAAAATATGTCCACCCCGTCAGTCTTCGACTGCCACCCCTCAAGAGGGGAATTAATTAAAAGTCTTTTTTAATAATGGTTTTAGGAGAAAAATGGATGAAATAAAGTGACGAAAATTTGATCTTGTTTGCGTTTATTTTTTCCAAATTTTACCACTTATAATTTTCAATATAATAATATAAAGGTTGTGCTAATATAATCGTGTACAAAAAGAAAAAAATTAAAAAAACGACTTTTAAAAAGTCGTTTTTTGGTGTACCCGGCCGGAGTTGAACCGGCAATCTTCGGATCCGCAGTCCAACGCTCTATCCAATTGAGCCACGGGTACAAAAATAAAAAAAATGGCGGAGAGAGAGGGATTCGAACCCTCGGTAGGATATAATCCTACACTTGCTTAGCAGGCAAGCGCCTTAGACCACTCGGCCATCTCTCCACGTCATTTTGATGTTGACATCGGAAATATTATAACATCAATGACGTTTATTGTCAAGAAAAAATTTGTGAATTTAAATGTTATGAGTATTTTTTACAGGATCGTATTCTTTAAGTTTAGCAGATATGCTGTTATATAATTCTTCCATAGAATCTAATTTTACAAGCGTTCCCTCTTTTTCATATCTTAATTTTATTTCAACCATATTTTCTCTTAATTTTTTTCCTACAATTACTTTTAAAGGTATTCCGATTAAGTCGATATCTTTAAATTTAAAACCACCGGATACTGTTCTTTCATCAAAAACTACATCATATCCTTTTTCTTTTAAAGTGTTGTATATTTCTTCAGCTTTATCAATTATATCTTTTTCATCTTTAGTTACACTTACAACAGCTATTTCAAATGGAGCTATTGATAAAGGCCATAAAATCCCATTATCATCATGTAATTGCTGAACGACAGCACCTAATGTTCTTGATACTCCCCAACCATAACAACCCATAACATATGGATGCAATTTTCCTTTGTCGTCTGTATAATATGCTTCCATTTTTTCTGAATATTTTGTTCCGAGTTTAAATACTTGACCACATTCTATTCCTTTTGTTTGTTTTAATATTCCTCCGCATTTAGGGCATGCTTCGCCTTCTTTTACTATTCTTATATCAAAAAAATTATCGACATTAAAATCTCTTCCGATGTTGACATTTGTGTAGTGAGTATCTAATCTCATTCCGCCACAAACACCATTTTTTATATTTTTGATACTTTCGTCGGCTATTAATTCAACATTTTCAATGTTTATAGGCCCTATAAATCCAACGGGAATATTAAATTTTTCTTTAACTGTATCAGCATCAGCTATTTCTAACGTTTGATCTTTTAAAGCATATCTCAATTTTGAAAGATTTATTTCGTAGTTTCCGCTAATTAAAGCAAGTTTCCACCCATTTTTTCCAACAAATAATATAGCTTTTATTATTTTTTCTTTTTTAGTTTTTAAAAATTCAGAAACTTGTTCAATAGTTTTTGTATTTGGTGTATCTACAAGATTTAATTCTTTTTCTTCTTCTTCACACGTTTCAAAATTTATCTTTGATTCCGCTTTTTCATCTGTAGCATAATAATTACAATCTTCACAATAAAAAATCGTGCTTTCTCCTTGAGAAGCAAGAACTTGAAATTCATGAGAAGCATTACCACCTATTGCACCTGTATCAGCTTCTACAGCAACAAAAGATACTCCTATTCTTTTTAATATGTTTGAATAAGCGTTATAATATTCTTCATATGCTTTATCTAAACATTCTTGTGTTGTATGAAAAGAATAAGCGTCTTTCATTATGAATTCTCTTGCTCTTAAAACACCAAATCTTGGTCTGATTTCATCTCTAAATTTAGTTGCAATCTGATAAAGACTTGTTGGCATTTGTTTATATGAAATAAGTTCATTTTTTACAACGTGAGTAATAATTTCTTCATGTGTCGGGCCTAATGTGAAATCTCTTTGATGTCTGTCATGAAGTTTCATCATTTCAGGACCATAATCTTCCCATCTGCCACTTTTTTTCCATAATTCAGCTGGTTGGATAATAGGGAGCATAATTTCTTGCGAACCCACTTTATCCATTTCTTCTCTAACGATTTGCTCGATTTTTTTAATTACTTTCCACCCTAAAGGTAGATAGGAATACACTCCAGCAGATACTTTTCTTATAAATCCCCCTCTAATAAGATATTCTTGACTTTTTATATCTGTATCAGCAGGAGCTTCTTTCAACGTTGGTGCATAAAGTTTAGAAAATTTCAAAGCATCTTCACTCCTTTTTATGATTTTAGTATGTTTTTGTTGACTAGCAGAAAAATGATTTAACGATAGTTGATTTTAGCTTTTAAAGCTTTTCCCAAAAAAACTTTCCAACTTTTTTTCTTTCATACTAAACAACTTTTTGCTTTTCACTATTATATCACTAATCTCTATAAAAATTAACGAACATTTTTCTTTTTAACAAAATATATATGTATATTTAATTTGTAATTTATGGTATAATTAAATAAAATAACTTCGGAGGTGTTTCTTTTGAAAAAATTTTATGTCACTACGCCTATTTATTACTTAAACTCTGAACCTCATATCGGTTCTGCTTATACAACTATAGTTTCTGATATAGTAGCAAGATATAAAAGAATGAGAAATTATGACGTTTTTTTCTTAACTGGAACAGATGAACACGGACAAAAAGTTATGAATTCAGCAAAAGAAAAAGGGATATCTCCTCAAGACTTTGTTGATCAACTCGCTTTAAAATTTAAAACTTTATGGAAAGAAATAGGTTTAACAAATGATTATTTTGTAAGAACAACCGATAAAAATCATGAGGAAACAGTTAAATATATTGTTGAAAAACTTATTGAAAAAGGTGATGTATATAAAGGAACTTATAAAGGGTGGTATTGTATTCCTGATGAAACCTTTTGGAATGACGGTGATGTAAAAGTTGAAAACGAAAAACATATTTGTCCAGAATGCCATAGAGAACTTAAATGGGTTGAAGAAGAAAACTACTTTTTTAAATTATCTAAATACAATGAAAAATTAATTGATTTATATTACGAAAAACCCGATTTTGTAGAGCCCGAATTTAGAAAAAATGAAATGTTCCAAATTTTAAAAGCTGGTCTTAATGATTTAAGCATTACAAGAACTACTTTTGATTGGGGAGTATCTGTTACAAGCGATCCAAAACATGTTGTTTATGTATGGGTTGATGCTTTAATGAATTATATAAGTGCTCTTGGATATCCTGAAAACCTTGAAAAATTTGAAAAATACTGGCCTGCTGATGTACATTTTATTGGTAAAGAAATTAATAGGTTTCATTCTATTATATGGCCAGCTATACTTATGGCTTTAGACATTCCATTACCTAAAAAAATTTATGCTCACGGTTGGTTAACGGTGAATGGAGAAAAGATTTCAAAGTCTAAAGGGAATGCGATAAATCCTAAAATATTAATGGATGCTTACGGAAAAGATGCTGTAAGATATTATCTTCTTAAAGATATAAGTTTTGGAAGAGATGGTGATTTTTCTGAAGAAAATCTTATAATAAAATATAATTCTGATTTGGCTAACGATTTGAGCAATTTAGTTCATAGAACTCTTTCTATGTTAAACAAATACTTTGAGGGTGTTATTCAAAAACCTGAGATTACCGAAGAAGTCGATTCAACATTGTTAAATATTTTAAGTTGTAATACAAAAAAATATCTAGATTTAATGGATGAATATAGTTTTACCCAAGCTATGGAAACTTTGTGGGAAATTGTTAGAATGTCAAACAAATATATTGATCTTACTGAACCTTGGATATTAGGAAAAGATGAAAATAAAAAAACTCGTCTTGCAACAGTTTTATACAATCTTCTTGATTCTATAAGAATTATTAGTATTCTTATAAATCCTGTGATGCCAGAAACTTCTTTGAAAATATTAGAAAAAATAAAATATGACAACACACATATAAACGAAAATAACTTGAATACTTCGCTTCTTCATTATGATGTCAAAGTAGATATTGGAGAACCTGTTTTCGTAAGAATTGATACAGAAAATTGGAAAAGAGTTATAATAATGAATTCTGAAGAATCTAATATTAAGAATAAAGAAGATAATAAAAAGGAAGAAATAAAAAAAGAAACAGAAAATGTTATTTCTTTAATTGAATTTCCTGATTTTACCAAAATTGATTTGAGAGTAGCCAAAATATATGAAGCTGAAGAAGTTAAAAAATCTAAAAAACTTATTAAACTGCAATTAGATTTAGGAGATCTAGGAAAAAGGCAAATAGTTGCTGGAATAAAAGAATATTATACTGTAGAGGAATTATTAAACAAAAAAATAATTATAGTTGCTAATTTAAAACCTGCTAAATTAATGGGTATAGAATCAAACGGTATGCTTTTAGCAGCTAAAGATGGAACATCGTTAACTTTATTATCTGTAGACAAAGATATAAAAGAAGGGTCAAAGATTTCGTAATTTATTTATAAGAAAAATTGGAGGTTTTTTAAGTGTCTGAAATAGAAAAAAATGAAAACGATTCACAGTTTCTTGATAAAAGGTTTATTGATGAATTAAAAACATCTTATTTATTATATTCTTTGAGTGTTATTGTAAGCAGAGCAATACCAGATGTTAGAGATGGTTTGAAACCTGTTCAAAGAAGAATATTATATTCAATGAGCGAGTTAAGCCTTAAACACAATTCTTCTTTTAAAAAATCTGCACGTATTGTTGGAGAAGTTATGGGGAAATACCATCCTCATGGAGATGCTTCAATTTACGATGCTTTAGTAAGAATGGCACAAGATTTTTCTGTTAGATATCTGCTCGTAGATGGTCAGGGTAATTTTGGTTCTATAGACAGAGATCCCGCTGCTGCTATGAGGTATACAGAAGCAAGAATGACAGAAGTAAGTGAATATATTTTAAAAGACATTGATAAAGATACTGTTTTATTTGCGGATAACTTTGATGGTTCTTTGCAGCAACCTACAGTTTTGCCTTCAAGGATACCTAATCTTTTAATGAACGGAGCATCTGGAATAGCGGTTGGAATGGCAACAAGTATACCACCACATAATCTTAATGAACTTTTAGAAGCTTTTAACGCACTTATAGATAATCCTGAAATTAATACAAGAGAATTAATGGAATTTATTAAAGGTCCCGATCTTCCTACAGGAGGTACAATTGTTGACTCTGAAAACTTTTTTCAAATGTATGATACGGGAAGAGGTAAATTTACAATAAGAAGTAATTATGACATTGAAGATAACGATAAAATTCAAGCTATAGTCGTAAAAGAAATTCCTTATACTGTTTCTAAAGTAGATATTATAGATCAACTAGTATCTTATGCCGTGAAATTGAAGGAAGCTAAAAAAGATTCGGGAATTAAAGACATAAGAGATGAATCTGATAAAGATGGAACGAGACTTGTAATAGAAGTAAAAAGAAATGCTAATATTAATAAACTTTTAAACGATATTTTAAAATACACCTCACTCCAAACAACTTTTTCTGTTCAAATGAATGTAATTAAGGATAATCAACCAGCTTTTATGAATTTAAAAGGTCTTATGAAATCTTTTCTTGAACACAGAGTTGATGTAATAACTAAAAGAACTAATTTTGAATTAGAAAAAGCCACTAAAAGAGCTCATATTATAGATGGATTAATAAAAGCTGTTCAGGGAATAGATACAGTTATAGATATAATAAGAGAATCTAATGGTCCAGAAGAAGCGTTAATAAATCTTCAAGAAACTATTAACGTTTCTGCAGAACAAGCAAAAGCAATTTCTGAAATGCGCCTTATAAGTTTATCAAAATTGGAAATCGGAAAACTTAATGATGAGTTAAAAGATCTTACAGAAAAAATCAAATGGTGTAATAATATTCTTGAAAACAAAACTGCTCTTTTTGAATTAATAAAAGAAGAGCTAAAAGAAGTTGGAGAAAAATTTGGAGATAAAAGAAGAACTATTATCTCAAAAAACGAATCCGAATTGAAAACAGCAGAAGAATTTATAGAAGATGAAGATATAGTAATTGTATTGACAAGATACGGTTATGTAAAAGCAATTTCTTCCAATGATTACAAATCACAAGGAAGAGGGGGTAAAGGCTCGAAAGGATTAAAAATTTCTGATAACGATGATATTAAAGACGTCATATTAACTAACAGATTATCAAAACTTATGATGATAACTTCTGCCGGAAAAGCTTTTCAACTTAGAGCATATGAAATAGAATTATCTGAAAAATCTACTAAAGGTAAACATATAGCCAACTATATCGCTATGAGTGATGGAGAAGAAATAAAAACAATAGTTCCAATTGCTTTAGATGGTGATTATGAAAAAGAAATAATGATATTTACAAAAAATGGTAAAGTTAAAAAAACTTCTTTAAAAGAATTTGAAAATGCTAGAAAAACTGGAATAAGAGCAATAAATTTAAAAGATGAAGATACAGTGGTAGACGCAATTACTATTTCTGAAGAAAAAGAAGACGTTTTATTAATTACAAAACTGGGTATGGCTTTAAGATTTAACAATACAGATGTTAGAAATATGGGTAGAGGTGCTACTGGAGTTAATTCTATGAAGTTAAGAACAAAAGATGAAATTGTAAACGCGGTTAAAGCAGATGAAAACAAAAAATTAATAATAATTTCTGAAAATGGTTATGGAAAAAGAACCAATTTTAAAGAATTTAGGCTTCAAAACAGAGGCGGTATAGGTATAAAATGTGTTAAAGATATTAAAAAAATTGGTAATATTATTTGTGGAATGGCAGTTTCTGATGATGACGATATTATAGCTTTTACACAAAAAGGAAAAGCTATAAGAACTCCTATTAATTCTATAAATATTTTAAAAAGAGTTACTCAAGGAGTAATTACTTTAAGATTGGATAACGATGATTTAGCGATAAAAGCAATAGTAGTAAAAGAAAAGCTAGATATTAAAGAGGAGGGGGAAGAATGAAAATAGATTCAAAACCAATTACAAAAAGACAAAAACAAGTATTAGATTTTATAAAAGACTATATCAATGAGAATAATTATGCTCCGAGCGTAAGAGATATTATGAATCATTTTGATTTTAAAAGTCCAAGAGGGGCACATAAACACATAATTACTCTTGAAGAAAAAGGGTATTTAATCAGAAAAGGTGTTTCAAGAGGTATAGTATTAACTTCAAAAGCAGGAGCAGAATTTCATAGTCATAGAGCTATTCCAATAGTTGGTAAAATTGCTGCCGGAGAGGCTATCGAAGCAATTGAAAATATTACAGAGGCAGTTCCTTTTGCGGCAAATTTTTTGGAAGATTCCAATGAATATTTTGCGTTACAGGTTCAAGGAGATTCAATGATTGAAATGCATATTCAAAGTAAGGATTATGCTTTAATTTTAAAACAAGAAAATGCAAAAGATGGCGATGTAATTGTTGCTTTAATTGATGATAATTATGCAACATTAAAAAAATTAAAAAAAGTATCTAAAGATGAAATTCATTTAATTCCGGAAAATAAAGATATGGAAATTATAAAAGTAAAACCAAAACAATTGAAAATTCAAGGTAAATTAGTGGGAATAATGAGATTTTATTGATAAGAGGAGGATTAAAAATGGAAATGTTAAAAGTTGTAAAAAACGAACAAACTATTTTGAAATTATCCGGAGAGTTAGATATGACTAATTCCAATATAATAAGAGAAAAAATATTAGAAATGAATTTAAAAGATTTGATTCTTGACTTTGAAAATGTTACTTATATAGATAGTTCTGGAATTGGTGTTTTAATTTCGCTTCAAAAAGATACTCGTTATAAAGGCGGATCAATGAGAATAATAAATATTGAAAATAAGCTATTAAAACTTTTAAAAATGGTAGGGATTGATAAACTTCTACAAATTTCTGAAAAATAATGAAAGAAGGTGTAAAATTGAAAATTATAATAGCCTCTGATCATAGCTCTATAGAAATGAAAGAAAGCGTTAAAAATTTCCTTGTTAATAAAAATATAGAAGTAATAGATATTGGAACAAACGATAATAGAAGTGTTGATTATCCTGATTATGCTGAAAAATTAGGTAATATGGTAATTAGCAATAAAAATAGTTTTGGAATTTTAATTTGTGGTACAGGAATAGGAATGTCTATCGCAGTAAATAAAATTAAAGGTATACGAGGTGCTTTGTGTTTATTTCCAGACATGGCACGACTCGCAAGAACTCATAACAATGCCAATGTTCTTGTTATGGGAGGAAGATTGATGGGAGTTGAATTGGCAAATTGGACTGTTGAAACTTTCCTAGAAACTAAATTTGAAGGCGGAAGACATGAAACGAGAGTAAACAAAATTTCTGATTTAGAGGAGTGATGTACATTGAAAATAGTATATGATCCAAGACATGTTTTTCATGTACCAAAATCTCAGTTTATTAATTCTAAAATTGAATCACATATGGATACTCCACAAAGAATTGAAGAAACGGTAAAAACTTTAAAATCAAAATACAGTGACTGTTTTATAAAATCAGGAGATTTTCCGAGATCTTATTTATATATGGCGCATGAATCGGATTATATTTATTGGTTAAAAAATAAATGTAAATCTCTACCAAATGGTGAAGAATATTTCCCAGAAATTTTTGGTTATGATAGAATTTATGATAATAAAACCCCTTTAATGTATAATTCATTTGAAATTGCTTGGATTTCGGTAAAAAACGCTTTGACAGGGGCACAACAAATATTGAAAAATTTTGAAGATACAGTTTATGTATTGACAAGACCAGCCGGACATCACGCAGGATTTAGTAGTTCTGGAGGTTATTGTTATTTGAATAATGCGGCAATTGCTACAAAATATATACAATCAAAAACCGGAGGATTTATAGCGGTTCTTGATTTAGACTTTTTTCATGGAAATGGAACTCAAGAAATTTTTTATTCTGATAACTCTGTACTTTTCATAAGCATTCATGGTAATCCTATTAACAATTATCCGTATAATACCGGATATGAATGGGAAATAGGGGATGGTGCTGGAAAAGGATATAACATAAACTTTCCTCTTGAAGATAGTATTGACGGAAGAATATATCTAAGAGTATTAGAAAAATCTCTTTTGGAAATTGAAGATTTTGCTCCTGAACAATTAATAATTTCGTTTGGTTCGAATATTCATAGAGAAGACCCTAACGGGAAATTTAATTTGAGTCTTAATGATTTTAAAGAAATAGGAAGAATGATCGGCGAATTGAATGTAAACAAGTTAATTTTACAAGAAGGTGGAACAAGCGGGAAATTAAATGCGGATTCCATTGATAAATTTCTTGAAGGTCTTATAAACTAATTTAATGAAGGAAGTAAAAAATTGAAATTATTAAACTTTTCTAAATCAATAGAAAAATCAATTAATGTTAATATAATGTCTGGAAACTACTCAAATTTTATTGAAGGCTATTCAAAAAAATATAAATCTTTAATTATTTCAGATATAAAAATAAGAAAATTGAATAAATCTTTTGATGAAAAAAATTTTAAATACTTAAAAAGTGGTTATGACGCAAAATATCTTGATAAATATTTGGATTTATGTAATTTGATAAAAAAAGAAAATTTTTATAATCTTATAGCTGTTGGTGGAAATTCTATACTCGAATTAACAGGATATACTTATAATTCTCTTGATTTTAATAAAAAAAGATTAACTTTTATTCCTTCGACATTATTTTCTAGTATAGTACTTCCATTACAGGGTGAGTTTTCACTTGATATGAATTATGAAATTTCTTATTTAAGGATTTCTGGATATCCAGACGATATTTTAATTGATACAGAGTTATTTAAAACTATGGACATTCAAAAATTTAGTAAAAGTTTTTATGCAGGCTATATATTAGGGATAATGTATGATAAAAATTTTTCTGTATTATCCAAAAAATATATGAAAAAAAATACTAATCTTGACTTAGAGGAATATATTTATACAACTGTTTTATATATTTTTGAAACATATAAAAATAAAAAAAATTTTCCTGGAATGAACATTTTAAAACATATAATAAACTATTCGAGTTTGCAAAAGTATGAATTTGTTGAAATTATGGCATCTATATCTTTATTATTGGCTTTTATTAGCAGAGATTACGGATATGTTTCTAACGAATTTGTTGTAAAATTGAAAGATACAATAGAAGAATTTAATTTATATAAAAAGAATCTTATACTTGAGTTTAAAGAAAATTTATTTTATAATCAAATAAAAGAAGTTCTATTTTTAGAAAATGGTCATAAAGAAGAGCTAATAAATAATGAAATAATTTCAAAAAGTATAAAGACAATGAAAAGTTTTGTAAGAGGTGAATTTTTTGAATAAGCAGCGCAACTATTTTAATATAATAGTTTTGTTAGTATTTATACTTCCATTTATAACAGCTATAATAACTGCATATACTATTTATTTAAAATATGAAATGAATACGTTAAAAATTCAAATAAATGATTTAAGAACGGAAGTAGAAGATTTTATGTTAAAAGAGGAAATATCTATAGATCAGCAAAAAAAATTTGATATCCCAGACATAAAACCAAAAATCTTTCCTATTAATTATGATTTAGAAAACGTTGATTATTTTATATTACTAAAAAATTCCATGACCTCTTTTAAAGAATATAATGAAGGCGCCCTAAAAATTTTTGAAGATGAAAAAGAGGCATTTGAAGAAGCAGTTTTTGCGTTTAAAAATAATATAGAATATTTCTTCTATAGTTATAATGATATGTATTATCTATTTAGAAAGGATTATGACACTTCTGAAAGACAAAGAGTATATTTTACTCAAATGTATTTATACACGGCTCCTCAAAACGCTTTTTTGCCGACTTTAACCCTTAGAAATGCAGGAATGCCTGTATATGTTTTTAATGGGAAATTCCAACAAAGTAATGAAGATTATTATGCAATTGCCACAAGCTTTTTTTTCAATAGAGCCGATGCGGATAAATTTCGTTTGGAAATGGATGAAGACCTAATTGTTGAATTAACAGGATTAAGTACAAAAGATCGTTTTTTAAAAATAATTTATTTTGAAGGTCAAAAATGAAAAACAAATTATTAATTTTAATATTCATAATAATAATAATTTTAGTAGTAGGATTTATTAATTTTAATAAAAGTATCGATTTAAAAAGTAATTCGAATGTTCAAGTTGATATTTTAACAGCTTCTGTTAGTGAACTTACGAAAATACCTGGAATTGGTTATTCAAAAGCGCAAAGCATCGTAAACTACAGATCTAATTATGGTTTTTATGAATTAAAAGATATAATGAAAGTTTCTGGTATTGGAGAAAAAACTTTTGAAAATATTAAGAAGTATATTTTTATTTCTGAATCTACTATAATTTTTGAAAATTATAAAATAAATATAAACACAGCTGAATTAAATGAAATAATTAAATTACCAGGCATAGGTAGTGTTTATGCTCAAAGAATAATTGAATACAGAAAAGTAAAAAAAATAACTGATATAGAAGAATTACAAAAAATTGATATACCTTTTTCAACATTAGAAAAAATTAGGAGGCATATAATATATTGAAATTAATATTGCATACTTGCTGTGCGCCTGATTTAACAATTTCTCATAAAATATTTAACGAATTAAATTATGAAATATTAACTTATTTTTACAATCCTAACATAGATACTAAAACAGAATATGAATTAAGAGAATTTGAAGTGAAAAAGTTAAATAAAATTTTTTGTTTAAATGAAATAAAAGAATATTATAATAGAAATGATTATTATAATATTGTTCAAGATTCTAAAAATTGCGAGAAATGTATAAGAATAAGATTAGAAAAAACTGCTGAAATTTGTTTAAAAAACAGAATTCAAAATTATTCTACTACACTTTTAGCCTCTCCAAGAAAATCTCATGAATTAATAAAAAAAATTGCCGATGAAATAGACAGAAAATACAACTTGAATTTTATATATGTTAATCTTAGAAAAAACAATGGCGTATCAAAAGCGGCACAAATGTGTAGAACATACGATATATACAGGCAAAAATATTGTGGATGTGAGTATTCAAAAAAAGAATCTGAAAATATAGAAATAAAAATGAGAGAAAAAACTTTTGAAAATATTAACCCATTGATAAAAATGGATAAAGAAATTTTTAATTCATTATATAAAAAAAGTTTATTAAAAATTCCAGAAGATATTTCGTTTATAAAGGTTAAAAAAAATTTTTTTGATATAATTTATGAATTAAAGCCATTATCAATTTTGATAAAAAGAGAAATTGCATCAAAATATGGAATCAATTTTTCGGGTAGATATAAAATAAAAAATTGGAAAGCAAAAATTATTTTATGGTGATTTGGAGGAATAATTAATGGAACATTTCAACTTAAGAATACCTAGTAATAAAAAATATGTTAAGTTTAGCAGACATGTTTTAAAAAAATTTTTTGAAACAATTTCTTATGAAGAAGATTCAGAAATATTTTTAATAGAGTTGGCATTAAATGAAGCTATCGCCAACATAATCGAACACACCTATAAATTTGAGGAAAATCATAATATTGATATAGAAGTTATTTATACTGAAAAATCTGAAGAAAAATACCTAGAAATAAAATTACGTGACTATGGAGAAAAAGTAATTGTTGAAAATGTTAAACCGAGAGATCTAGAAGATTATAAAGACGGTGGTTTGGGGGTATATATCATTAATCAAGTTTTTAAAACACCTCAATGGATTGATGTCGAAGAAGGAAATTTAATGGTACTTAAAAAGCAATTATAATAATTCTGGGGGTGCAGGATGTCAAAATATAAAGTGAAAATATCTTCTGATTCGATGGTAGCTTCAATTTCTTTAACAGAAGATGGCATTGAACCAAAGAAAAACGAGATACTAGACTTATTAAAAGAAAATAACGTAATATTTGGAATTCAAGGAGAAGCGATTGATCAATTAGTCGCTAATCCCGTATATTCTAAAGAAGTTCCTATAGCTTATGGAATAGCTTCTAGAGCTGGGGAATCAGGAAAGTTTGTTTTACTCGCTAAAAAATCTCATCAAAATGTTAATTTAGATTATGTCAATTTGAGAGAAAGAACTAATATAATTACAGTAGATGAAAATGAAATTCTAGCAGAAATAGTACCTCCAACTATTGGAGAAGTAGGGAAAAATATTTTTGGAGAAGAACTACCTGGAATACAGGGAGAAAAAGCTAATATTGGAACAGGCAAAAATGTTTTGATTGATGAAAACAACAAAATTATCTCCAAAATTTCTGGAGAATTAATTTTTAAAGATGAAGGAAATAAAAAATATTATATAGATGTTTCAAAAGTATATACAGTAAAAGGAGATGTAGATTACTCTACTGGAAACATAAGATTCCCGGGAAAAGTGGTTGTTATGGGAAATGTAAATCCAGGATTTGTTGTAGAAGCAGAAGAGGATATTGAAATTAAAAATAATGTTGAGGCAGCCACATTAATTTCTGGAGGAACAATTAAAGTAGGCGGAATTAAAGGTGGAAATAAAGGAATAATAAAATGTGTGAATCTTTTTACAAATTTTATTGAAAATGCCAGCATAGAAGCAGATAATGATGTAATCGTAAAAATTTCTGTAATAAATTCTATAATAAAAGCTGGAAACAACATAGTTGTTACGGATAGAGGCGGAAGAATTGCTGGTGGAGAATCAATAGCTGGATACAGACTAGAATCAGATAATATTGGAAGTAAAATAAATGTAAAAACTATGACTCAGGTCGGTGTTCCACCTACTTTAAACGATGAATTAATATTAATAGAATCTCAAATAAAAATTGATATTGAAAACTTAAGAAAATTAAGCTTAATTTTAAAAGGAATGATTAAATTAAAAAAAGAAGGCAATCTTGATCAATCTAAATTTGAGCAATATAAAAAAACTCTTGAAACTGCCAAACAACTAAAAAGTGCTTTAGCAAAAAATGAAGTCAAACTTGACCAAATAAAAGAAAATATTGAAAAATCTAAAAGAGGAGGATTAATAATAGTAAGAAATACAGTATTTCCTGGAACAGAAATAATAATTCACAAGAAAAAATTTTTCCCCTCTAAAGAAATGTCAAAAACCATTTTTACTTTGGAAGAGGACAAAATAGTTATGAGAGGTTATTCAGGCGAAAAGGATGGTGCAGTATAAATTGAAAAAAAAGTTTTTTGTAACAATTATTATAGTATTGGCGGGAGTTATTTTTTCAGGAACAATGCAAGAGTATCTTTTTATTTTTGATGTTGATGAAATGATTAATTCAAGAAAAGTAGAACTAAACACTTTTGGTTTTTATTTAAAATTTTTAGAAACAAATATTCAACAATATAAATCAACAGCAAATATATTAAGAGCAGAAAATTATAATCTTTTCAAACCAGATGAATCAGCAGTTTTAAATGTGATTTCTGAAATAAGATCTAATCAAGAATTCTTAACCCCTTCTAGAAGATTTGAAGAATTTATGGATTTATACCCAGATTCTATCATAATAAAAACCATGTACATACAATTTTCTTATAATCAATGGACTAACGATCAGATACCAGAAACTGCAAAAAAAATGTTAGTTGTATTAGATGAAATAGATAATAAAATCGGAAACAATCTATTTACTTCTTATTATAGATCATGGATATTATGGAGATCAAGGCTTTTTGGAAATAAAGAGAAAGCATATACTGATTTAAAACTTAGAAACTCTCAATTCCCTCAAAACAAACTAATTATTGAAACACTTATAAATTTTGGATTTCAACTAAATGAATTTGAAGATGTTTCAAATTATTATCAAAATTATTCTTCAATAAGTCTTAAAAATGATCAAACAATGGCAATCGTAATGCGATCTTTTAAGAATAGCGGTAATATTCTCAAGACAAGAGAAGTTGCTGATTGGTTAATTAAAAACACTACGAATTCTTATATTTTAACAACGGTATATGAAACTTTGGGAGATATTTCCACCACTTTAGTGCAGAAAGAAAATTTTTATCGAGAAGCTTTAAGATATGATCCAGATAATCCGATAATTCTTGGAAAGGTTGGATTAGTTTATTATGAAATGGATCCTAAAGCCAATCTAGCAGCAGTAAGAATTTATTTAAACAAATCTTTAAGTGGATATCCTAATCAACCTGAAGTAGAAAAAATTTTAAATGAAATAAGGAGAAAAATCAGATTAAACGTATTTTTAAAATCAATATTACCAATAGTTTTAGTAGTTTTATCAGGCGTTTCGTTGTTATTATATTTTGAAAGAAAAAAAACAAATCAATTAAAAGAAATGGAAAGAAAGGCTGGTAAGGAAGAATGAAGAATATGATTAATGTTTTGGATAAAGGTTTTGTAGAATTAATTGACAGCATGGGAAATGATCTTTCGGCAATTAAAGCCGCAAGAGTATCTTATGCCCAAGAAACATCTACAGATGAAAGAGATAAAAAACTTATAAATTATCTTCTTGAACACAAACATTTTTCTCCGTTTGAACACATCTCTTTTACATTTCACATAAAAGCGCCTATATTCGTAGCAAGACAATGGTTTAGACACAGGGTTGGTATGTCTCCAAATGAAATTAGCAGAAGATATACATCTAAATTTTCAGAAGATTTTTATATTCCAGATAATATAAGACTTCAAGATAAAATAAACAAACAATCAAGTTTTGAATCTGATGATGAAGAATTAAAAAAATACTCTATTGACAAAATAAAAGAAGCGTATGACGCGTCTTTTGAAATATATCAAGAACTTTTAAAAAAAGGTGTTGCAAGAGAAATGGCAAGAATGGTACTTCCTGTAGGACAATATACACAATTTTATTTAACCACTAATGCAAGAGCATTAATGCATTTTTTAAATTTAAGAGCAGATGAACACGCCCAATGGGAAATACAACAGTATGCTTTAGCACTTGGAGAATTTTTTAAAAATATTTGTCCTTGGACATATGAGTCTTTTTTAAATTTTGATTATTCAGGAAATCTTTTAAAATAATAAAACTGAACCATTTGGTTCAGTTTTTGTTTTATGGAGGGAAATATGTTAGTATCTATAAAAAAATGTGAAGATTATATTTTTGAAGATGTTTATAATACAATAAACGAAGGCATAAAAGAACTTGAGGATTTAAAATATTTAAATGGAAAAAAAGTGCTTATAAAACCCAATTTTTTAGCCCCAAAATCTGTAGAAAAAGCTGTTACTACACATCCTATTATAATAAAAGCTGTTGCTAGAATTATTAACGAAAATGGTGGAAAAGTCTATATTGGAGATAGCCCCGGAATAGGAAGTGTTAAACTTGTTTCAAAAATTATTGGCCTTGATAAACTTATAGAAGAAGAAAATTGTGAATTAGTAGATTTTTCTGAAAAAATAGATATAAAAAATCCTAAAGGGGTTTTAGTAAAAAATTTTACTATTGCAAAAATAGTTACTGAAGTTGATTATATATTCAACCTTCCAAAACTAAAAACACATGGAATGACAAAATATACCGGTGCAGTAAAAAATATGTTTGGAATAGTACCTGGGACATTAAAACCACAATTTCATTACAGGTTTCCAGATATAGAAAATTTTGCACAAATGTTAGTAGATTTAAATATATTAGTAAAACCAGTTTTTCATATTATGGATGCCATTGTTTCGATGGAAGGAAACGGACCAGGAAATGGTACTCCAAGAAAATCTGGATTAATTTTAATTTCAAAAGACCCAATTGCATTAGACACAACAGCATGTCGTTTAATTAATTTAAATCCTGAAAAAATTTTTACTAATACTATTGGAGAAAAAAGTGGTTTAGGAACCTCGAAAAATATCCAAATTATTGGCGAAAAATTAGAAGATTTGATAATGAAAGATTATAAACACGTTGAAAAAAATGTTGATTTGACAAAACTACTACCTTTACCAAAGCCATTAAAAAAAATTTTAAAAACTATTTTAGTTCCAAAACCTCATTTTTTACATAAAAAATGCATAATGTGCAAAGAATGTATAAATGTTTGTCCGAGCTCTCCAAAATCTTTAAAAATTAAAGAAAATAAAATAGTAATAAATCATAAAACCTGTATCAGGTGTTTTTGCTGTCAAGAAATGTGTCCACCCGGTGCAATTGTATTGAGAAGATTTACAAAATAATAAAAAGAGGATAATCCTCTTTTTATTATTTAAAAAAACTCATCCATTTTTCTTCTTCATCAACATGAAAAAAATTTATTCCCGCTTTTTCACTAGCTTTATCAAAATCAGTATCTCCTATCATAATACAATTCGAAGGATCGACTTTTATTTCGTTTAAAACATTATCAAAATATTCTTTATGAGGTTTTGTAAAATAAGAATTTTCCATAGTTGAAATATAATGAAAATCATTCATATCCATACCTATCATTTCAATTCTCTTTTTTACAGCAATTTCTGGGAATACTGGATTTGAAGCAAACACCAGTTTGTGATTTGAATTTTTAACAGCTTTTACAAGTTTTTCGTTAATTTTTATTATTTCTTTTACATTTTCAAAGTTTGAACTATAAAAACTTAAAAATAATTTTTCCCATTCATCTTTACTTAAATCAAAATTACCTTCAATAATTTTAAAAAATCTATTCAGATTATTGTTAATTCCATCAGGTTTTCTTATTAAAAAATCAGTTGCTTCAAAAACACAATTTAGTAATTTTTCGAAAGGTAATTTCGAATATTCAGAAAGTAATTTGAAATAATGCATAGAATAAGTTTTTTCGTCAGTTAAAGATAAAGTTCCATCATAATCTAAAAAAATATACATTTGATACCCCCTTGATTTTAATATCTACTATAAATATTTTAACCCCAAAATATTAAAATAGTATAAAACTATTGAGAATAAAAAAGCAATTAATCATTTATACCGGAAAAGAATTTGAGGAAAAATCGAATGATTTATTATGTTATAATTATTAAATAATAACGATAGTGAAAAAGTTGGTCAGACTTTTACTTTTTCACCATTTTGCAAAAGAAAGGATAAAAATATGAAAAAAATAAAAGTTATTATAGTAGACGATCAAAAACTGATGATAGATGGATTAAAAACAATAATTGATTTAGAAGAAGACATAGAAGTCATTGCCACTTTTAGTAATGGCGAAGAAGCCGTTGAAAATTCTATAAAATTTAACCCAGACATTATACTTATGGACATAAGAATGCCAATAAAAAATGGCGTTCAAGCAACAAAAGAAATAAAAAATAAAGCCCCCGAAGTAAAAATTATAATACTAACAACATTTGATGACGATGAATATATTTTAGACGCACTTTCATACGGAGCAGACGGTTATCTTCTTAAAGACATAGAAGCAGAGAAACTTTTACAATCTATCAGAGATGCTCATAAAGGAATGATGATGATTCCATCTTCAATAGCAATAAAATTAGCAAAACATATAAATGAAAAAAATAAAAAAACTACTAAAGAAATTGAAATCTATGAAAAACTATCTAAAAGGGAAATTGAAATTGCAGAACTAATAATTCAAGGGTTTGATAATAATGAAATAGCCGCAACTCTTTTTTTAACAATAGGAACAGTTAAAAATTATATAAGCAGTATTTACTCAAAAATAGGAGTTAACGATAGAACAAACGCTGTTTTGATTTTAAAAGAGTTGCTCGAGTAAATTTTTGGAGGAAAATAAAATGGATAGAATATCTGAAAACGTATCGGACAGTTTGACTTATATATCATTTATCTTCGTATTTGTAGCAACTATATCTCAAAATATTGAAAATAGAGGAATAATTCTGTTTTTATCTATCGTTCTTTTGGCCTCTTTTCTATATAAAGATTTCATACTATACAGACTATATTATGAAAAATTATACACAAAAAAAATAAAAAAATTTCTTTTTTTTGAATTATTCATAATTTGTTTTATTTTTTATTTTGACAAATCAAACACAAGTATGATTTATTTTTTAATTTTAACCTCGCACAGTGTATTTTATTTTTCAACAAAAAAAGGTATTTTATTTACTATGTTAGCATATGTTTTATTTAATATAACAGCGAGAACTAAAAGTGTCTCGATAAGTTTAGATCAAGTTTTCATGATATTAGTTGTAAATGCTTTTCCATTCGTATTAATATTTATGTTCAGTTTTTTAATAAAAAGACAAATGATGCAGAGAACTATAATAGAAAAAACTACAAAAGAACTCGAAGAAAAAAATAAAATGCTTGAAAAAAGTTACGAAGCATTACAAGAAATGGCAATTATTAAAGAAAGAAACAGAATCGCAGGAGAAATACACGATACTGTAGGTCATACATTAACAACAGTTTTAATTGAAATTGAAGCATCAAAAAGATTAATAGAAAAAGATAAAAACCTTGCACTTGAAAAATTAACCCTCGCACAAAACCAAGTAAAAAAAGGTTTAAACGAAATAAGATCCTCTGTAAAAAAAATGAGTTCAGAAAACAAAAAGGAAGACTTAAAAATCTTTTTAGAAGAAATAATTCAAGAAAGCGAAAAACATACAGACATAAAAATAAATAAAAATATATCTCTTTACAGTAAATTTGATGAAAAAATAAACAACATAATCATAAACGCACTTAAAGAAGGCATAACAAACGGAATAAAACATGGAAAAGCAACCGTATTTAATTTTTTTATTAGAGAAGACGAAAAAAACATATTTTTTACACTAAACAATAACGGCCTCGGAAACATTAAAACAAATTTAGGCTTTGGATTAAGTAATATGAAAACGAAAATTGAAGATATTAAAGGAACAATAAACATAAACTCTCAACCAGACAAAGGATTTACACTGACAATCAAAATACCTAAAAATATTTAAAAATGTGTGATTATAATAATCACACATTTTTTTATTACTTTTATTACTAATTATATTACTCCTAACACTTAAAATATTACTCCATAATATTTTATACTATAAACATATAATAAAGCGAGGTGAAAAATATGGAACACGTAATAAAAGTAAACAACTTAAAAAAACACTACAAAGAAATAAAAGCAGTTGACGGAATAGACTTAGAAATAGGAAAAGGCCAAATAATTGCAATATTAGGACCAAACGGAGCAGGAAAAACAACTACAATCGAAACACTAGAAGGCTTAAGAAAACCAACTTCAGGAGAAATACATTATTTTGGAAACAAAGTAAAAAACGTTGATGAAAAAATAAAAGAAAGAATAGGAGTACAACTTCAAAGTTCTACATTCTTTCCGAATTTAAAAGTACACGAAATAATACAATCATTTGGAGGACTTTACAAAAAAAGAGTATCGACAGAATTATTGATAGACAAATTCAATCTTAAAGAAAAAGAAGATACCTATATAAAAAATTTATCTGGTGGACAAAAGCAAAGAGTAGC
>Ga0334888_1000975_pt1 | contig 40772 bp, 38 predicted proteins | sample GraSluR1_MG_FD_207227 | JGI IMG/M metagenome (GOLD analysis project Ga0334888, IMG submission 207227) | Sludge microbial communities from methane-producing bioreactor in Wageningen University, Netherlands - Granular Sludge_3_08-R1 | ecosystem: Engineered > Bioreactor > Anaerobic > Unclassified ...
GGACAGTTCCGAAGATCTTTTCGACCGCACGACACGCTGAATTTAGACAAAAGGATGGCCATGATGAAAAAGCTCCTCGTATTGCTGCTGCTCGCCGCCGGTACCTCGACAGCCCACGCCGGCAACGTGAATGTGGATCTCGGCATCCGCATCGGCAACCCCTATCCGCCGCCGGTGGTGGTGGCTCCCGCGCCGGTGGTCGTAGCCCAACCGCCTCTGTTTTTGGCCCCGCCGGGCTACGGGTTCTATGTGGCCGTAGGGGTGCCCTTCGACATGTTCTGGGTGCAGGGCACCTACTATTCCTACCATAACCGGCAATGGTATCGTTCCCCCTATTACCAGGGGCCCTGGTACAAAGTTGCGCCCCGCCATCTGCCCCCGGGACTGGCCCGGCGACGCCACCGTGACCTGGTCCGCATCCGGGATGCGGAATACCTGCGCTACCGAAAAGCTCCGCATCGTTACCATGGACAGCATTACCGCCCGGCACCGGGGCCATACCGGGGACAGCATGACCGGGGCCGCTCCGAACCGGGGCGTCACCATCCCGGATCGAGGGGCGATCACGGCAGACCTGGGCGCTGACCCTGCCAAGTCGCTGCGGGAACTGTCCAACTTATCAAACAGGCTCTCTGAACCGGGACCCGGGAGTTGAATAACCGGGTCCCTGATTTTTTGCCGGTGCATATACTCAGATCGACATCATGATTGCCATTTTTTCAGGCACCTTCCTCATCGTGCTGCTCGCCATTCACCATACGATTCGATCCGACTTTTTTCCCAGCGACCAGCTCGACCACCATCCTTTCAAGAACCATCGCCCTTGTTTCCATCCCATTTGAGTTTTCTCCGGGCGCCGGACAAACCGCCCCCCTTCCCGGATTCGACAGCAAAAACTAAAATTCTAAATAAATTCATGTTTTTTAGAAAAAATTTCAATAAATTACATTAGGTTTTATCGATCCGGTGGCCATGTCAAAAACCTCCCGGAGAAAGTACCAGCCGCCCCCTGATGAACCCCTGGAACATGGACGAGCTTTTTTTCAGGGCCGAAGGAAAACTGGTCCGATGCCTGCAAGCTCTGTTTCTGGTATCACCCAGGCAACACTTACAGCCCCGCGGCTCAAAGGAGACCCCAACATGACGGAAATTACGGAAGCCGAGTTGGTTTTACTGGAAGATGCCGCCCGACAACTGGGCACCACCCCTGTCAATGTCCTGCTGCATGTCAAACGCGGCCGTCTCGCGGGCCGGGAAGATCAAGGCATCTGGCGAATTGAATCCGCCAGCCTCCAGCAACTGCGACAAACCCTGGAGGCGGCACAAGCCCCCTCCGGAGCCGCGGAATGCCGTCCCGCCTGCCACCACGGCAAAGCCTGCGGCGGCTGTCATGAATGATGGCGCCGCAAAAAGTCCGCCCTACGGCGTTCGATCTTGGAGGATGCCATGAACATCACCATCAAACCTTCCGATCTCTGGTATCGTTACCCGCGCAACAAAGCGACCCGGGACTTGCCCCGGTTTTCGGGCAAGCCGGATGCAGCACCCTTTGACCGCAACAATCTCTACGAAGTGGTTCCCATGCTCGAGGCGGTCATGGCTGCCCTCCAGACCCGGGAACAAGGCATTCTGCGGGAATTGGAGGAACTGCTGAACAGCGTCTTGCCCGTCTGCCTCGTGACGCGGGAGGAGGTATACGATTTTTTGCTGGAGTCGATGCGAGAAGTCTTGCGGCAGGATGTGTAGGCATGCGGGAAATCAAGGCTGATCTGTGGGATTGGCACAACCGCGCCGTCATCGTCATTACCACCGGCGGCCAGGTCGACCGCCGCGGCGCGGCGGTGATGTTGCGGGGCTGCGCCCGCCAGGCGCGGGATCGCTTTCCGGATCTGGCATTGCACCTTGGCGCTTTGCTCAAGGCCGCAGGCAACGTGGTGCACGAACTCGGCGGTGGCGTGGTCAGCTTTCCGGTTGAGAACAGCCCTTTCGAGGTGCCGGATGTCCGGCTCATCGAACGATCCTGCCGGCAATTGCGAGACCTGACGGATCGCCGATGCTGGCCGCTGGTGGTTCTGCCACGGCCCGGTTGCGGCGCAGGAGGGTTATCCTGGAAAGAGGTTCAACCGGTGCTGACCCGCCATCTGGACGACCGTTTCGTAGTCGTCTGTCAGCCCAACAAACATGGCAGCTGATTCACCTCAACCCTGCCATTTTTCAAGCTTGCCGACCGGTTCGCGTTTTCCCTCGATATCGTCAAGCCGATGAACGGCCTTTTTCAATTCATCCAACAACAGCAGTTTTTCACTTTCAATGCCGGGATGGACCGTTCCGGAAAGAAGTCGTTCCAGATTGCGTGCAGTCTCAGCCACTTTTTCCAGGGCCTGCAGACGATCATCGGACATTGCCATATTCAGCCTGCCTTTCTGGTCTTGAGGGTTCACTGCCTGCCAAGCTGCCCATCACCCTGCATCTTATTTATAGCTGAAGCCACCGGCATTGCAAGTTTGGCCGACCTGCCTGCCCGGCACCAAATAACCCTCGCGGGCCGACCGTCGTTCCCATCGCGGAAGGCAAGCGTCCCTGTTATCCTTCAAGGAAAATGCCCCTTCCGATCGGAAGGGGCATTTCGGTTCAGCAACGAAGTTGGCGGCAGGTGATAAAAACGAATGGTTCAATAACCTTTGCGGGCCCGTTCCTCGCGCTCTTTGCGTTCCTGCTCGGCCAGACACAGGGTGGCCACCGGCCTTGCCTCCAACCGTTTCACGCCGATGGGCTCATCGCTGGCCTCACAATATCCATAGGAGCCATCGGCGATGCGCTCGAGGGCTTCATCGATTTTGCGAATCAGCTTCCGCGCCCGGTCCCGGGAACGCAATTCGAATGCCCGATCGGCCGATTGCACACCGGAATCCAGGGGATCGGCTTCCGGTTCCGGTTCCTGACGCATGCGCTCCAAAGCCTGATTGGATTCCGCCAGCAGTTCACCCCTCCAACGCAGCAACTTGCGCCGAAAATATTCCCGCTGACGGGCATTCATATAAGGTTCATCTTCGTTTGGACGATAGTTTTCGTCCCAATCCAAATCCGTATTGCTCATGACACCTCCTGTTTGATTTTATATCGCAGCTGAGCCCGTTTCGCAAGTCATGTCCGAATGATGGCTGTTGCGGGCATCTTTCAGGAAGTCAAGCAGGCGCCCCTCCTGGTGCATTCCAATTGGCGACATCGCCCAAGTCCGCCAATCCAGAACTCCCTGGCCAAGGTAGTATAAAGTTGGATGCGCCCCTGGTCAATGCAGCTTCCCCTTCCCGATTGGCTTCGGCGGCACCTGGCCGGAGATGAACACCCTCCGCGCAGGCCGGGATTTGTCGCCTGCCTGCCCATGCAAGAAGTTAAATTCATTCCTCATTTCTTGCATATTTGCTGCAAATTTGTCTGCTATCCATGCTCCCGAAGCCAATCCCCATCTCTTTCAACGTCGAACCGGAAAGGACACCACCATGTTGGCCCTGTCTCGAATTCTGCGCGGCCTGATCCTGCTGATCGCATGGGTGGTTCTGCTGGGGCGCCTGGCTCAGTCCGGAGAAATCCTCCCGAACTCGAGCCTGCCTCTGTCCCTGGAACAAGCGGTCACGTTGGCGCTGCTCCATAATCAGGATTTTCGCATCGCCGCGACCCAAAAGGAGGGGGCTGAAATCACCGTCCGTCAACGCCGGGACCAGTTCCTGCCTGAAATCACCGGCAGTGCCGGCCTCCATGGTCGCCACAATCAGGGCGACAGCGGTTCCCAGCGGAACTACCATCAGCTGACTACCGACCTCTCCGCACGCCTGAATCTATTCAACGGCTTCGGCGATCGCGCCGCCCTCGCCGCAGCCCGGTTTAACCTGCTGGCGCAGGATCATGCCCTCGACCGCGCCGGCCAACAGGTGATATTCGATACAGTCAGTGCATATCTGACAGCGGTCCAGGCCCGCGAGCAGATCCGGGTTGCCGAAGCCAACCTGGAGGACAATCGTACTCTACTGGAACAGATTCAGGCCTTTCACCGCGCTGGACGACGCCCCGTTACCGATGTCTATCGCCAACAGGCGGAAACGGCCAAGGCCGAGGCGGATTTGCTGAGTCTCAAACGCAGCGATGAAATCAGCCGCCTGACCCTGCTGCGGATTCTCGGCGTTCCGGCTACGGTAAGCATCGAGGTGGCAATGCCCCAGCATCCGCTGCTCGTAACCGAACCGGACACGAATCGTGCAACGATGCTGGCCGCTGCCCTGGCCAACCGGCCGGACCTGCTGGCCCAACAACGCGACCTGGCCGCCGCGGGCGAACAAATCCGGGTGGCGCGATCCGCGGCCTATCCGTCCCTGGACCTGGTGGCGGGCGTCGGCTCCGGGTACAACAGCCGCAACCGAACCGGTTTCGGCAGCCAGTACGATCATGACAACCTGTACGGTTCGGCCGGCCTGACTCTGTCGGTACCCATTTTCGATCGCAACCTGGCCCGGCATCAGGTTTCCCAGGCGCGTATCGGCGAACAGGCTTCCAGACTGGTTCTGGAACGTCTGCTGCGGCAGGTAGAGGTCGAGATCGGGCGTGCCCTGGCCGACTATCAGAATGCCCGCGATCAGGTAACCGTGGCCGCCGCCCAGGCCGCCTATGGGAGGGAGGCGCTGCATTCCACGGAACAACGTTATCGGGTCGGCGCCGCCACCCTGACGGATCTGACGGATGCCCGCAGCACCCTGGTCAGCGCCCGTTATGCGGAAATCGCGGCCCACATGGAACAGATGCGACAAACCATCGCCATCGCCTACCATCGGGGCGAACTCGACGCCGCCCCCTTTCTGAAGGAGCTTTCGGAATGAAACCTGTCATGAAAACCCGGCCACGCTGGCAGAAAATCGGGCTGCTGCTGGGCACCCTGTTGGTGCTGTTGGCGGCGACGCGCTGGTTGACAAGGGCCGGGGACCGCGCCCCCGACACAAGCGGTTTCCAGACCGCGATGGTGACCCGCGACACCCTCATCGACAGCGTTTCCTGCACCGGCACCCTGAAGGCCGTCGGCACGGTGGAGGTCGGTACCCAGGTTTCGGGCACCATCGAACGGGTGTTGGTGGATTACAACCATCGGGTTCGCAAGGGCCAGGTGCTGGCCGAGCTGGATACCGCCCTGTTCCAGGCCGCCGTGGATAAATCGAGCGCCGATTTGCGCCGTGCCGAAGCCCTGCTCGCCAAGGCCCGGGTGGAATTCCAGCGGCACCGGCCGCTGCTGGCCGAAGGGCATCTGTCGGCCCAGGAGTTCCTCGGCTATGAAACCGCCCTGGCCACCGCTGAAGCCGACCTGCAGTCGTCCCGGGCCGCCCTGAAACAGGCCGAAACCAACCTGCGTTATGCCCGGATCCGCTCCCCCATCGACGGCACCGTCATCGAACGGCAGATTGAGGCCGGCCAGACCGTGGCGGCGAGTTTTTCAACCCCGACCCTGTTTCTCATCGCCGAGGACCTGGCCCGCATGGAAATCCAGACCGACGTGGATGAGAGCGACATCGGTCTGATCCGGCCGGGGCAGAAGGTGATCTTCACGGTCCAGGCCTATCCGGAACGCAAGTTCAACGGCGCCGTAAGCCAGATCCGCCTCAATCCCACCGAAACCTCCAATGTGGTGACCTATACCGTCATTGTCGAAGCCCCCAATCCGGACGGCCTGCTGCTGCCGGGCATGACGGCCACCGCCGACTTTATCGTGAGCCGGACCGAGAATGCCCTGCTGGTCCCCAATGCAGCGTTGCAATTTGCGCCCAACGACGCGGAACCTGGCCCCGAACCGTCTGTGACCCTCCTCAGGCGCGGACAGGCACCGCTGCGGGTGACGGTGGAAACGGGTCATTCCGATGGCGCCCGCACCGTAATCCTGGGCGGTACCGTCGCCGCCGGAGATCGGGTCATCATCGGTCGAAGGATGGATTCCGCCGGCCGCAAAAACCGCAACGGCAACAACCTGTTTTCGAAATTGATGCCGCGCCCGCCCCGGCGCGGTCCCGGACCCGGTCCGGGCAACCCCTGATCTGCCTGCGAAGGTGCCCATGGCTCTTATCCGGTTAAGACAGATTTGCAAAACTTTCCGCCTCGGCGACAGTGAGGTTCACGCCCTGAATCACGTGGACCTGGACATCGGCGCCGGCGAATTTCTGGCCATCATCGGGGCATCCGGTTCCGGCAAATCGACTCTGATGAATGTTCTGGGCTGCCTCGACCAGGCTGACAGCGGTGAATATGTTCTGGAGAACAGCGCCGTCCAGCAATTGAATGCCCGCCAACTGGCCGCAATCCGCAACCGCCGCATCGGATTTGTCTTTCAAGGCTTCAACCTGCTGCCGCGCACCAGCGCCCTGGAGAACGTCATGCTGCCCCTGGTCTATGCCCGCGACGGAGCATCGGGCCCCTCCCCCGTCCAACGCGCCCGCCTGGCCTTGCAACGGGTCGGTCTGCAAGACCGAATGCACCACGAACCGAGCCAACTCTCCGGCGGCCAGCAACAACGGGTGGCCATCGCCCGGGCGCTCATCAACAATCCGGCCATCATCCTGGCCGACGAACCCACCGGAAACCTCGACAGCCGCACCACCCTCGAAGTGTTGGCGCTGTTCCAGTCCCTCAACAACAGCGGCATCACCATCATCCTGGTGACCCATGAAACCGACGTCGCCGAGCATGCCAGGCGCATCATCGAAATGCAGGACGGGACCATCATTCAGGATCGCCCGGTAGGCCGGCGACGCATCGCCCCGGGGCCGAGACCGACCGCTTCCGCAGAGGGGGTTCAACCATGAAATGGCAGATCCTGACCGTCGTGGCCCTGCGCAGCATCGCCAAAAATCGCCTGCGCAGCCTGTTGACCATGCTCGGCATCATCATCGGGGTCGGCTCCGTCATCGCCCTGCTGGCTTTGGGCCAGGGCTCCCAGAAAGACATCGCCGCCGATATCGATGCCTTGGGCACCAACCTGATCATCATCATGCCCGACAGCACCGCCACCGGCGGGGTGCGCGGCGGCGCCGGCACCTCTTCCAGCCTGTCCCTGGCCGACGTCGACGCCATCCTGGCCGATTGCCCGGCGGTCCGTTACGTATCGCCGGAAATCCGTCTCAGTGAACAGATCATCGCCGGCAACCGCAACTGGAATTCCGCCGTGCGCGGCGTGTCCCCCACCTTCCGGCAGATCCGTAATTACCGCCTCGCCAACGGAGCCTTTTTCTCGGATCGGGAGGTTCAGTCCAAAGCCAAGGTCGCCCTGCTCGGCGCCACCGTGGCCGAAGAATTGTTTCCCGGCCAGAATCCCGTCGGCGCGCGCATTCGGATTCGCAACGTACCCTTTACGGTCATCGGCGTCCTGGCGGCCAAGGGCCAGACCGGCATGGGCGCCGATCAGGACGATCTGCTGCTGATTCCGTCCACCACCGCCCTCTATCGCCTGTCGGACGGCAAAACCGTCCGCGGCCTTCTGGCCAGCGCCGTATCCGCCGACCAGATCGACACCGCCAAAACCCAGATCACCGCCGCCCTGCGCCGCGCCCACCGGTTGCGCGACGGCCAACCGGACGACTTTTCCCTTCGCGATCAAACCGAGATCGGCACTATGGCCAGTCAGGTCACCACCACCCTGACCCTGCTGCTCAGCGCCATAGCCGGGGTTTCCCTGCTGGTCGGCGGCATCGGCGTCATGAACATCATGCTGGTTTCGGTTACGGAACGCACCCGGGAAATCGGCATCCGCTTGGCGGTGGGTGCCCGCTCCGGCGATATCCTGGTCCAATTTCTCATCGAAGCCGTCATCCTCTGTCTGTGCGGCGGTATCATCGGCGCGCTGTCCGGCCTCGGCATCGCCTACAGCCTGGGTCACATCATGGGCAGCAGCGTCGTGCTCAGCCCCCTCGTCATTCTCCTCAGCGTCGGCTTCACCCTCGCCGTCGGCGTCTTTTTCGGCTTCTATCCGGCCCGTAAAGCCGCCGGTCTGAATCCCATCGAGGCGTTACGTTACGAGTAAACATAATGGGTTACAGACCAACGCCATATTGCCATAAAAAGCCTGCCTGGCGGGAAGTCCGCTTGGCCTGACACTGCCAAGTTTCCTGAATTAACGGTGGATCCGGCAAACCTCGTCCGGAGGCTCGCAACCACATACAACATCCTCACAGCTATCAGGCAGTTGAAGCGAGCACTGCTCAGGGAGCGCTCCATGGAAGGCCGTGAAAAAGCGACCGACCTCGGCGTGAAATTTGTCCCCAAATCGAAACCGGCCAAGCACGGGATGGCATTCCCCAGCATTCCCCAGTCGCGGAATCCCCCACACCTCCAGCAGAATCCAGCTCAAAATTCCCGCAGAGCGCTCATTCCATAGTCGAAACCTTGACCTTTTGACATTATTATTTTCATAAAAATTTGAAAACTAACAGTCATTAATCAGACATTGACTATTAGCGTTCAGACATGATAAAAGTGTTTTTATTTTTAATATTTTTTCGCCAAGTAAATTTTTTCAATATTTTTCAATAAGTTACCAGCCACCCCGGCCCTGAAATGAACGAGGAGGGAATCACCATGTTCAAAAAACACGTTGTCTTTCTGCCGATTCTTGCCCTGCTGCTTGGCTGCCCCTCAAAGGCGAGAGAAATTCTACCGCCCGACTGGGGCTACGAAAAAGCAGCCATCCAACTGAAGTTCTCCGGAGATGCCAATCTCAACCTGTACCGCAACCGCTCCCATTCCATGGTGGTCTGCGTCTATCACCTGCGTGACTTAGGCGCCTTCAACCAGATGACCGAGGAGCGCTCCGGTCTGTCTTCCCTGCTGGAATGCAATCGCTTTGACCCCAGCGTGACCTATGCCCGCCGGGTGGTGGTGCAACCAAACCGCACCACCTTGGAAATTCTGGATCGCACCGAGGGCGCGAAATACCTGGGTATCATTGCCGGGTATTACAACCTGGATAAAACCACCTCGGTTCGTTACTACCCCTTCCCCGTAGCCGAAGAAAAAATCAAACGGACCCTGATCCAAACACCGTCCAAGATGAATCTTGAACTCCACTTCGGACCCCAGGGCATTGTCGATTCGGAACCGGCTCCCCAGGCAAAGGTGAAACCATGATCGTATCGCAACCGCTTTTCTGGCACCCAGGCATTTACCTGCAACCCCAACATCTGCAACTGTCGGACCGTTTTTCCCAGGGCCTGCTTGCTCCTTTCCAGCACTACCTGGTACCCGGATTTTGGGGTGTGGGCGCCATGAAAATTCTCCGGGAAGCGCTGGGCACCCGAACCTTTAAACTGGCAGCGGGAGAGTTTCTGTTTCCCGACGGCACCTTTGTCTGCCTGCCGCAAAATGCCGTCGCCACCACCCGGATTTTCGACGACGCGTGGCTGGAGGGAGGGAAACCCGTCACCGTCTATCTGGGACTGAAGAAATGGAACGACGACGGCATCAACGTGACCACCCAGTCGGCCATGGAAAACGTCGGCGCCGTCCATACGCGCTTTGTGGCCCTGAAAGAACCGGAGGCATTTCCGGACCTGCATGGCGACGGTGCCGACGGACTGGTAAAACGCATGCATTTCGTTCTGAAAATTTTTTGGGACCAAGAATTGCCGCAGCTTGGGGATTATGAGCTCATTCCCATCGCTCGCCTGGAACGATTCGGCGCCGAAGTGCGCCTGGCCGATGAATTCATTCCGCCCTGCCTGACCTTCTCCGCGGCCGACAGCCTGAAACGGCTGGTCGAGGAAATCCGTGATCAGGTCTCGGCTCGGGCCAACCAGCTCGAGGAGCATAAAAGCAGACGCGGAGTACAAACGGCCGAGTTCGGCTCGCGGGACATGGTCTACTTCCTGGCCCTGCGCTCCATCAACCGCTATGTGCCGCTGCTGTTCCAGTACACCCAGACCGGCCGGGTCCACCCCTGGCATCTGTATGGTGTATTGCGGCAACTGGTCGGCGAACTGAGTTGTTTTTCCGAGGGGGTCGGTGTCCTTGGCGACGCCGGGCGGGAAGGTTCTCCTTTGCCCGATTACGACCATGGCCAGCTCTGGAAATGTTTTGCCGCCGCCCAGGACATGATCTCCCATCTGCTGGACGATATCACCGCCGGACCGGAATATGTCATGCGGCTGGTGCATGACGGCACCTACTATGCAGCCTCTCTCAAGCCGGCCATCTTCGAAGGCCGCAACCGTTTCTACCTGGCCGTTCGTGCCGATGCCGATCCCAAACTGATCCTGCATGCTCTGGAGCACACGGCCAAGCTCAGTTCCCGGGAAAGCCTCGATGTGCTGGTCACCCAGGCACTGCCCGGGGTGCCTCTACAGTACCTCCAAGTTCCCCCCCAGGAACTGCCGCGCCGGGCGCACACCCTGTATTTTGCCATTCACCACCACGACGAACAGTGGGAAACGGTCGCGAAAAATCATTCCCTGGCCCTGTTCTGGCACAATCCGCCGGAAGATCTGGCCGTGGAATTGATGGTTGTCGGGAGATAAGACCATGCATCTGAGTGATTGCTTCATGGATATATTCGCCTATGTCTCCTGCTTCGCCAAATCGGTGGAGGTCAGGCAGCCCGATTACCACGATGTCAGGGAACAGATTCGAAACCTGTTCGCCGCCAGCGAAAAACTGGCCGCCGAAAACGGTATCGACGGGAATGATTTCGATCAGGCCCGCTTCGCCCTCTGCGCCTGGGTCGATGAAAAACTGCTCAGCGCCAACTGGCAGCAGAAAAGCTACTGGATGAAGGACCAGTTGCAACGCAGCCATTACAACACCACCGATGCCGGAGAAGAATTTTTCACCCGTCTCGAAGCCCTCGGTCTGCACCAGCGTGAAGTACGTGAAATCTACTATCTGTGCCTGGCACTGGGGTTCACCGGCCGCCACTGCCGCCCGGGCGATGAATACCACCTGCAGCAGATCCGCATCGCCAACCTGAAACTGCTGCTGGGCAGTTCCGTCGGCTTGCCGCCCCTGGATCGTACCGACCTGTTTCCCGAAGCCTGGCCGACCGTGGCGGAACGAAGCAGACCGAGAAAAAGACGCGCCTTCGATGCCATGAGCATGATCTGCCTGGTCGCCCCGGTGCTGCTTTTCGGCCTGCTTTATCTCATTTACCGCTTCACTCTCAACGGCGTTGCCGACAATTTCCTGAAAACGGTGGTCAACTGAAATGAAAGAGAGCATCCGGAAATTCTTCAAGCTGTTCCTCCTGATCGCGGCCGTCATGCTACTGCTGTTTTTGGCTGTCGGAACGGTACTGGTGTTGGGCTGGCCCTGGTGGGTCGGCGGGTTCCTGTTGCTGCTCGCGGCGGGTCTGTGGATCGGCGGGTTCTTCCTGCATAAGCTCTGGCGGCGACGCCGGGAAGAGAATTTCGTCAAGGATATGTGCGAACAGGACGAAGCCCGGATCCGCGCCGCATCGGCTCAGGAAAAGAACGAGCTCAAGGAACTTCAACAGCGCTGGAAATCGGCCATCCAACGACTGCGATCCTCGCACCTGAGAAAACTGGGTAATCCGCTGTACGTTCTGCCTTGGTACATGGTCATCGGCGAAAGTGGTTCGGGCAAGACCACTTCCCTCAACAGCGCGCGCATCGCCTCGCCCTTTGCCGATACGGACCGGGTACAGGGTATTGCCGGAACCAGGCAATGCGACTGGTATTTTTTCGAGCAGGCCATCCTCATCGATACGGCCGGACGCTACACCATGCCGGTCAATGGCGAACAGGATCAGTCCGAATGGCGAAAATTCCTGGCCATGCTCCTGCGTTACCGTCGGCGTGAACCCCTCAACGGCCTGATCGTCACCGTTGCCGCCGATCGACTGCTGGCCGGGAATCGGGAGGAACTGGAAAAGGACGGCCTGACGATTCGCAAGCGCATCGATGAATTGATGCGGACCATGGGCGTGCGCATTCCCGTCTATGTGCTGGTAACCAAGTGCGACCTGGTCCACGGCATCAATCGGTTTTGCGAAAGCCTGCCCGAAAAGAGCCTTAATCAGCCCATGGGCATCATCAACCAGGAGCTCTCCTTAAAGGTCGAATCTTTTGTCGATGACGCCGTCAGGACCATCGACGAGCGGCTGCGCAACCTGCGTCTGCAGTTGCTGCACAGTACCGAAAAGGCCGACTTCGATTCGGCTCTGCTATTGTTCCCGGAGGAATTCGCCAAAGTCCGGGAAGGACTGGTCTCCTTCATGACCAGTGCCTTTCGAGACAATCCCTACCAGGAAACCCCCGCCCTCCGCGGACTGTTTTTCAGCAGCGGCAGACAGGAGGGTCAGCCACGCTCCCACTTCACGGCCACCCTGGAACACGGCGAGCCTGCCAGCCCCCTGCCGGGCACCAGCAAAGGTCTTTTTCTGCATGACTTTTTTGCCGCCGTTCTGCCCCGGGACCGAGCCCTGTTGAGCCCGACGCGACGCGCCCTCGAATGGCGCGCCCTGACCGGCAACCTCGGCCTGACGGCATGGGTGCTGCTCGGCGTCGCCGTCTGCGGGCTGTTGAGTTTTTCCTTCATCCGCAATCTGACAACCGTTCGCGAAATCTCCCAGGAATTCACCCGGCCGGCCATGACCGACAGTGATGCCGCCGTGCGCCTGGCCAACGGCCAACGGTTTCTTGAGCAAATTCTCCTGGTCGAAGAGAAGAATCGCCATTGGTGGCTCCCCAGGTTCGGCCTGAAAGCCAGCATAAGGGTGGAAGAGTCCCTTAAACGCAGCTATTGTCGGCAGTTTCGGCAGGCCATCCTGGAGCCTTTCAACCGCCGCCTGACCACCACTCAGGCGGCCATGAATCCGGCCACGGCGGACGAACTGTTTGCACGGCATGTCGTTCATGAAATGCGCCGCATCCATCTCATCAAAGCCCGACTGGCAGGCCAGGGGCTTCAGGGCCTTCTGGACCTGCCCCACCCGCCGACCGGAATAGAAAGTATTGCGGGCGATGGGGTGTCGGATGCCGAAAGCCATCTGTCATCCCTTTACCATCGCTATCTGCTTTGGGAGACCGACCAGAATCTTCTCACCGGCGATCTGGTCGACCTGCAGGCACGACTCAACCGGTTGCTCGCCCTCAAGGGCAACCATCTGCGATGGCTGGCAACCTGGGTCAATACCCAATGCGGCCTGCCGGCAGTATCCCTGCAGGATTTCTGGGGCGGCAGTCTGAGTATTCCGGATGAACCCATCGTACCCCCGGCATTTACGCGTCAGGGCAAAAAAACTCTCGACGAGTTACTGGCAGAACTGGCCGGCGCCACCACGGATCCGCACGGACTGAGCCCATCGGTCGGCGAACTGGAAAGCTGGTACCGCAACGCGGCGCTGGCAGCCTGGCATCAATTTGCCGCCAATTTTGGCCAAGGGCGCCAGCGGCTTCGGGGCCCTCGCGAATGGCAGTCGCTGGCCGCACGCATGGCCGGGGACGAGGGCCCTTACTTCAAACTGCTCAACACCCTGGCCATGGAACTTGAACCCCTTGCCACCACCGCGGCGGTACCCGCCTGGCTGCAACAGGTCTACCAGTACCAGGCGGTTCGCGCCCAAAGCATTGTTCAGGACAGCGGAGCCCTGGCCAAAGCCGCCAGCGGCGGCGGAAAAATTGTCGCCACCTTGCGGCGCAATGTGGGCCGTGAAGCTGCGGCGGAAGCCTTGGAAACCCACCTGGCGGGCGGCAAGGCACTCCAGACCTACCGCCGGGCATTGGCCTCCATGGCCGCCGCGACGGAATCCCGGGGCCAGGTCTTTGACCTGATGACCCAGACCTTCCGCCAGGACCATGGCTCAGGGGACAATGCCGTTTACGTTGCATCCGCGGCGGGCTCGGAACTTTCCCGTCGCCTCGGCAGCAATCAGAATGATCAGACCATAGCCAATCTGGTGTCCGGCCCCTTCGATTTTCTCTGGGATTACTCCCGTCGAGAAAGCGCCTGCCAACTCCAATCGCTGTGGGAGGAACAGGTTCTGGCGGGGACCGTGGGCATGTCTCCGGAACAGGCCATGCCGGAGTTGGTAGGTCCAAACGGGCTGGCTTGGCGCTTCGTGCAAGGTCCGGCCGCGCCTTTCGTACAAGGGGGTCGCGCAGGCTACGGCGCCCGCCAGACTCTCGGAAACAGTCTGCCGCTGGAAAGCGCCTTGTTCACCTTTTTGCGCCGGGGCAACCTGACCCAGGCCACGGTGCGCTCCATGGAGCGTCCGCGCAGTTTCAACGTTGGCATCCAGGGACTCCCCACCAATGCCAACGCCAATGCTCTTTTCAAGCCTCACGCCACCCGTCTGGAACTGCAGTGCGGCAACGCCGGCCAAAGCCTGGTGAATAACAATTATCCCGTCAGCCGAACCTTCTCCTATGCGCCCGACCATTGCGGGGACACCATTCTGCAGATCGAGGTAGGCGACGTGCTGCTCTCCCGCCATTACTCCGGGCCCCAGGGCTTTACCGATTTTCTCAAGGATATGCGCGGCGGCAGCCGAACCTTCCGGCCGGCCGAATTCCCGGGCGAACGTCAGGCCCTAGCGCGCTTGGGCGTTACTTCCATCACGGTCAACTACCGGTTTACCGGTACTGGACCGATTCTCCAACAGACCGCCACCCTGACAGGTCAGGCGCCAAGGAGCATTGCACAGTGTTGGGACCAATAGAGAATGCGCAGAAATGGAAATGGGCCGCTTTCGGCAAACATCCGGCGGCCGGCGACTATTTCCGACTGGGAGAAAAATCCCCCTTTTTCTCCGGGCTGTTTCATTGGATGGAAACCGGTTATCAGCAGCTGGTATCCGAAAAGGGCGGCAAACCCGATTTCTGCTCCTGGCGTTTCTGGGCCCGGGAAGCCGGCAAGGATTCTCTGGTCTGCGGCGTCATCCGGGTCAGCAGCGACAGCTTCGGCCGTCCCTTTCCATTAGCCGTTACCGGCGCCGGCCCCTTGAAGAATTGGCAGAAAAACCGTCATCTGCTGCCCTTTGCCTGCGAAAAAACCTGGTGCCAGATTGAATATCTGGCCGCGCATCTGTTTCCCGACCTGCAGAAAATGGAAGAACAGATGCACAACATCAAGCCGCCGGACGGCGACTGGGCGGCACTGGCGGCCCAGTGCCGGGCCCTCAATGAAATCGGTTCACCGCTGGATCCCTTTGCCTCCTTTCCCGATTTACGGGAACTGCGGAAAACCGCGCAGGCCAGCACTGACCGGGGCGAAATTCTCGTCGCCCTGGACCGCGGTCCCTGTAACGACAAGATCGTGCGGGTCGGTCTTTGGCATTGGCTGTTCAAGGAAGCCTCCAGCCAGGTACCCAATGCCATGTTCATGGGCGGCACTCTGGACAAAGCCTACCTGGCCCTGTTTAACCGACCATTGAAACCTGCCGACTTCTCCATCTTGTGGTCCATCCCGGCTTCAGGGACCCGCTATCCCGTCATCGGAACGGAGTTTTCCATGGATATTTCCGAACTTGCCAAACAACCCATAAACGCCGAAAAACCCGCAGGCAGCGACATCCGCTACGATCCGGATTTCGACGCCCTGCAGACGGAAATCGACAAACTCGCTTCTCCGGCCCTGGCCGGCTCCATCAACTGGGAAAAGATCGGACGCCTGGCCGCCGATATCCTGATGCACAAATCCAAGGACCTGCTGGTGGCCAGCTACCTGGCGGTGTCCCTGTTGCATACGCGCCGCAATGACGGTTTCGCCGTCGGCCTGAAACTTTACCTGGACTTGTGCGAACAATTCTGGGAAGGCTTGTTTCCGGCCCGCGAACGGATGCGGGGCCGGGTGCGCGCCGTTGAATGGTGGCTGGAAAAAACCGAAGCCGCCCTGCAGCAGGCGGGGGACTTGTCCTTCCCGTCGCAGCAAATCGCCCTTATCAAAGATAACCTGTCGCGCCTGGAGATCTTCCTGGCCGAGCACCTGGAATTAGCGCCGGGACTCGGGGCCCTGAAAGAATATTTCTGCAATCCGAGTCTGGTTGCCACAGCCGGCCAGGCAAGCACCGCCCTCAGGCCTGCAACCCCTGAAAACCGTACACCGGAAACCGTCCCGACCCCAACGGCTCAGCCGGCCCCGCCGGCCCAGAGAACCGTTCCTGAAGAGTCCCCCCCTGCATCCGTTCAGGACGCCGCCGAGGTCCTGCAGGAAGGCCTGCGAAAAATCAGCGAAAGCGCCTACCTCCTGTTCCAGAAGGATCCCGCCGCCGCCCTGCCCTACCGCCTGGCCCGTCAGGCACACTGGCATGCGGTGGAAACCTTGCCGCCGGCCAACAACGGCAGGACCCGGATTCCGGCGCCCGCCGCCCAGGAAAAGAATCTGTTGTTCGACCTACGCAACAACAGCGAGGCGGAAGCACTGCTCAAGGCGGCAGAAGCACGCCTGGGCCTGTATATATTCTGGCTCGACCTCAATCGTCTCGCGGCCGAAGCCCTGTCCCGGCTCGGCAGCCGCTTCGAAGAAGCTCACCAGACCGTGTGTCAGGAGACCGCTTTCCTCCTGCAACGCCTGCCCGGCCTCGAGAATCTGACCTTTGCCGACGGAACGCCCTTCGCCACACCGGAAACCCGGCAATGGCTCGCCGGGCTCACGTTCCGGCAGGCGCCGGCCTTGGGTCCGGCAACCCAGATCGAAGGCGAGACCGCAACGGACATGGCCGCCGAAAGCGCCGCGATTCACCAGTTAATGCAACAGAACAAATTGGTGGAAGCCATGGAAGCCTTGCAGCAGAAACTGCGCAACTGCACGTCCCAGAGGGAAAAGCTGCTCTGGCGGCTGACCTTGTCCGAAATGATGGTCAACGTGGGCAAACCCAAGCTCGCCCTGCCCCACCTGGATCAGGTTCTGCGCGATCTGGATCGCTTTAAGCTGGAAGAATACGACCCCGGCCTGGCCATGAAAAGCCTCAAGCTGACCTGGTTCGTCTTCGACAGCCAACCGGAAGTCCGCTTCAAGGATTTGGCCACGGACGTCCTCCATCGCATCGGTCGACTTGACATGCCGGAAATGGTGCGACTGGCCAACGGCTGATCTCAATTACACACTCACAACGCCTGACAAAAGGAGTCGAAAATGTCCAAGGATCCAACCGTAGCCCCCAAGGAACGCGTGAATATCGTTTACAAACCGTCCCTCAACGACGCCCAGGAAGAGGTGGAACTGCCCTTGAAAACACTCGTCATGGGCGACTTTACCGGCGCCCCCGGCGATGAACCCATCGAAAAGCGCCTGCCGGCCAACGTGGACAAGGACAATTTCGATGAAATTCTCAAGGCCCAGAACATCTCCCTGAATTTCAACGTGCCCAACCGGCTCGCCCCCGAAAACAGCGAGGAATTGAACGTCAATCTGAACATCCAGTCCATGAAGGATTTCTCGCCCGACGCCCTCGTCGAGCAGGTTCCCGAACTGAAAAAACTGCTGGAACTGCGCGAAGCCCTGCGCGCCCTGAAGGGACCCTTATCCAACGTGCCGGAATTCCGCAAAAAGATCCAGGAACTGATCAAGGATGACAACGCCCGCCAACGCATCCTGGCCGAAATCGGCCTGGCCTCGGAAGGAGAGCAACAATGAGCAACGAACAGCAAACCGCTCAGCGGCCGGAAGCAACAACCCTGGAGCAGGGCTCTCTGTTGGAGGAGATCGTCCAAGCCACCCGGCTGCAACCGGCCGACGAAGCCTATTCCATCACCCGCAAGGGCGTCCAGGCGCTTATCGCCCAATTGCTCGAACCCGGACAGACCACGCCCAACGTATCCAAAGCCGGACTGGATGGCATGATCGCCGAAATCGACCGCAAACTGAGCAGCCAGGTCGACGAAATTCTGCATCATGCCAGTTTCCAGAAGCTGGAATCCGCCTGGCGCTCTCTGGCCTTTCTGGTGGACCGCACCGATTTCCGGGAAAACATCAAAATCGAAATTCTCCATGTCACCAAGGACGAGCTCCTCGAGGATTTCGAAGATGCCCCGGAGGTACCGAAATCAGGGCTCTATAAAACCGTCTACACCAGCGAATACGGTCAGTTCGGCGGCAAACCCTACGGCGCCCTCATCGGCAACTACGAATTCGACGCCGGCCCTCAGGACATGCGCCTGCTGCAGCACACCGCCGCCGTGGCCGCCATGTCCCACACCCCTTTTATTGCCGCCGTCGCCCCCAAATTCTTCGGCGTCGACGACTACAATCCCCTGCCCAATCTCAAGGACATCAAATCCATCCTGGAAGGCCCGCAGTACATCAAGTGGCAATCCTTCCGCGAATCGGAAGACGCCCGATACGTGGGTCTGACCCTGCCCCGCTTCCTGCTGCGCCTGCCCTACGGTCCTGAAACGCAGCCGGTCAAGACCTTCAACTACCAGGAAAACGTAGCCGCCAGCCACGAACATTACACCTGGGGCAACGCCGCCTTCGCCTTCGCTTCCCGGTTGACCGACAGCTTTGCCGATTATCGCTGGTGCGCCAACATCATCGGTCCCCAGGGCGGCGGCGCGGTGGAAGACTTGCCTCTGCATCAATACGAAGCCATGGGCGCCATCCAGACCAAGATTCCCACGGAAGTCCTCATTTCCGAACGCCGCGAATTCGAGTTGGCCGAAGAAGGTTTCATTGCCCTGACCATGCGCAAGGGCAGCGACAACGCCGCCTTCTTCTCCGCCAATTCCGTACAGAAACCCAAATACTTCGGCATCAGCAAGGAAGGCAAGGAAGCCGAACTCAACTACAAACTCGGCCTGCAGCTGCCCTACATGTTCATCATCAGCCGCCTGGCCCACTACCTCAAGGTCATTCAGCGCGAAAACATCGGCACCTGGAAGGAACGCGTCGACCTGGAACTGGAACTCAACAACTGGATCCGCCAGTACGTCTCCGACATGGACAACCCCATGCCAGGAGTCCGCAGCCGTCGTCCCCTGCGTCAGGCGCAGATCGGCGTCGAGGAAGTTGCAGGCGAACCGGGCTGGTATCGCGTCTCCCTCAAGGTGCGTCCTCATTTCAAATACATGGGGGCGTATTTCACCCTATCGCTGGTCGGCAAGCTGGATAAGGAGACGCAGGGATGAAAGCAACCAAAACCCTAGCAATGATGTGCCTTTGGATCACAGCATCCATTCTATATTTGCTGCCTTCTGTAACATATGCAGAACTTCCGGAACTGCCGGCATGTCAAGCCTCGGAGTGCTACATTGTCGCAACTCCTGCCAAATGGCCAGAAATTTCTTTCGAAAAGAAATTAGTAATTAATCGCCCGGAAATATCTATCTCCATACCGAAAGATCCAAAGCAGATTGGATTCGCTCAGAATTCCACTGCAATTAAATATGACAAAGACAATCATCTAATTATTGGAAAATTAGTAAACGATCAATTTGATCTGCCGGAATCTTCATTTACTTTATTTGATCAATTTGTAATTACATTTTTAAAAACACCAAATGACAGTGAGCCTAGAAATAAAATTGACAATTTTATCTGGAGAATAAATTTGCTCACAAAAATTGACATGCTAAAAAATATCGAAAAATTGGCATACTATGAATTGAGAAATATATCAGTTTTTCATATAGAAAAAAAATTGGGTAATCTGGAAACATACTTATATATCATCAACAGATCAAGACCGAATGAAATTATAACGATACAAGGCAATTTCAAAGAAAATGTTTTTTTAAAAATTATAAACTCAATTCACATGAAGGAAGTCACACAATGCCAAATTTAACGCTTTGCGAACAAAATAACTTAAGAACTGTAGTGGAATATTTTTTTGGAAAACAAAACACCTTGCATTGGAACATGAGTGAAAGTTTGTTGCTTTTAATAACAAACATGCTCAATGAAAGCAAAACATGCTCCGAAGCTATGGATTATGTTCCAAGGCCTGGAGTCTATCTTAGCCCAAACGACGTCAAGAAAGAACTAAAGAGAATGGCAGAGAGGGCAAAAACCAAGAACAATTCTTATTATATTTGCAATTTATTTGTTGCTCGCCAATACAGATCAAAGGCAGAACTGGCTGCACATGGGTTAGATTAATACAATTACTGTATTTTGAAATTCATTCACAAATCAAAAAAAATAGTAAAATGCCTGAAATATATAAATACAAGAAGCAGTGCTATTTTTATAAAAATTGTAATTTTCACCTTTAATGCACAATCTTAATTATGAAAACGGATTGGAGAATGATGTGCCATGGACATACAGCCAGAGCACCGGACAACTTGCCTGGAATGGTCAAATTGTTGGCGAAGGGTATTCGGGAAAGGGATCGGGAAAAAACAACCCAGATCACTAGTGTCCGGAATAATCAGCCATGATGGCTCGTAACCTGTCGTAAAAAAACGAGAATCCTGAAAAAATGAACGGCATCGACTTGAAATTGATTTGGCGAAGCAGCCATTCTCTCCATGGAGTTATCCCGTGGAGGTGTGTCTATGCATTCGGGGCCGCTGGTCTTCTCACAAGTCATGAGTTTTTTGCCGCCCAAGGTTTTTCAGCGCTGCGTCGATCGCTATCGCGGCGACTTCAGCGTCAAGCGGTTTTCCTGCCTCGACCAGTTTCGGACCATGGCCTTTGCCCAACTGACGTACCGCGAGAGCCTGCGCGATATCGAAGCCTGCCTGCGGGCCCAGAGCAGCAAACTTTATCACATGGGCATCCGTGGCAAGGTCAGTCGCAGCACTCTGGCCGATGCCAACGAGACTCGGGATTGGCGTATCTATGCGGACCTGGCTCACAGTCTTATTCCGCAGGCACGCAAACTCTACCTGGGGGAAGACTTCGGTGTCGAACTCGACCAGACCGTCTACGCTCTGGATGCCACGACTATCGATCTGTGCTTGTCCCTGTTCCCTTGGGCCGAATTCCGGAAAACCAAGAGTGCCATCAAGCTGCACACCCTCCTGGACCTTCGCGGCAACATCCCGACTTTTATTCATATTTCCGAAGGCAAGGTTCACGAGGTCAACATTCTCGACGAAATCCCGCCGGAAGCCGGCGCCATCTATGTGATGGACCGAGGTTATCTCGACTTCTTCCGGCTTCAACGTCTGACTCAGGCGCTGGCTTTTTTCGTTATCCGTGCCAAGAGCAATCTGGCCTGTCGTCGGCTCTATTCAGCCCCCGTGGACCGCGACAGTGGCCTGCTCTGCGACCAGACCATTATCCTCACCGGACCGAATTCGAAACTCTACTACCCGGGAAAGCTTCGCCGGATCAAGGTTCGCGATCTTGCAACCGGCAAGACCATCGTTTTGCTCAGCAACAACTTCAATCTGCCGTCAGAGACGATCGCCCAGCTTTACCGCTGCCGTTGGCAAATCGAACTGTTCTTCAAATGGATCAAACAAAATCTAAGGATCAAAGCGTTTTACGGGACCAGCGAGAATGCAGTGAAGACCCAGATCTGGACCGCAGTCACCGTCTACCTGCTGGTTGCCATCATGAAGAAGCGACTCCAGATCGAGGCCAGTCTCTACACAATTCTACAGGTTCTCAGTGTTGCCTCGTTCGAAAGGATCCCGCTAAATCAGCTACTTACAAAGACCGGTTACGAAAGCGAACTGCATCAAGATGCTAACCAATTGAATTTATTTGGAAATCATTCCGGACACTAGTGATCCAAGATGAGTATTGACTTTTGCCTTGGGAGTTCTCATGACCAATTTCGAGATGGAAATGTCTGTTGTGGTTCCCGCCTATAACGAGGAAAAACGCATTTCATTGAGTTTGCCTTTGATTTATAGTTCGTTGACTCGCAGATTTTCTCGTTTTGAAATTATTGTTGTGGATGACGGCAGTTCGGATCGTACCGCAGAAAAAGTCTTGGAGTTTTCGCAACACGGGCACCCAGAGGTCCGAGTTATTCGCTACGTAACCAATCGCGGCAAGGGTTATGCGGTCCGTACCGGTATGTTGGCTGCCCAAGGCGATATCATTCTTTTCAGCGATGCTGACCTTTCCACGCCTATGGAGGCGTTGGATAAAGTCAAGAGGGTTCTGGATCAGGGGTATGACCTGGCTATCGGTTCCCGGGCTCTGAAGGATTCCAAAATCGAACTTCGCCAGCCTTTTTATCGGGTGCTGATGGGGAAGACTTTTAACAAGATTGTTCAGGTGATGGCTTTGCCGGGGGTTTGGGACAGCCAATGTGGGTTCAAGATGTTCAAAAGATCTGCTGCAAAGGAACTATTTGGTTCAAGCCGGATTGACGGATTCAGTTTTGATGTAGAGGTTCTATTTCTGGCGAGAAAACGAGGAATAGTTTTTTGCGAGGTTCCAGTAAGTTTTATAAATTCCCACGGACGCATGATAAATCCGATCTTGCATCTCTTTCAGATGGTCAAGGACATATTCTTGATAAGGCTCAATTTTTTTCTTGAAAAATATTAACATAAAAAATTATCTAAAGTGCAAATCGAATCATCGTTTTCCAAGTCCAAATCGGTTTTGCCCGGTTAAGTATAAAAATAATTATATTTTTTTTGAAAAGCGGCCAGAATTTGACGAGACGATTTTTTAAATGTCCTTATGATGCTGAGGCCAGGCCCCCTTCACCGACCGAACTATACGGTATTCTTTAAGAAGACAAAAGCCTGTTTTCATCATTCCGATGGATACCGGCTTTCTACTGCTTGGGTAGGGCCTGAAATCTGGGGATGTTTTGGATCAGTGTGAATTGGTATCGCTGTGACGAATTTTATTTCCTGGCTGGGTTTTGTCCCCATCAAGTATTACGACTTTCAGAACCGTTACGGCAAGGCCAATGAACATAACAGTATGATTTCCCGCGACTTCTGGCGCGAAGACTGGGAGAAGAAGGCCATTATCGATTTTTAGCTAGAGCACATGCTAGGCTACCGGCGCTTGCCCTTCATGATGCTGGACGGTGATGTAACCCCAGCAGCGTTTATCGTGTCCTTAGTACGTGCGATTTGCTGAGGCGTTGGAACGGTAAAACCTCCAAAAAGGGACGGGCTTTGTGCAGCCCCTGAAGCCTCATGAGCATTGGCATATTGACGCCGCTTATGTCAACCTTTGCGGCACCTTCTACTACCTGTGCAGCATCCTTGATGGATGCTGCCGCTACTGTCAACGGCAATCTGGAGCGTTATCACAAAAGCATCAAGAACGAGTGCATTCGTCCCAAGGTGCCCCTATCACTCTCGGAAGTCAGGGTCTAGATTGCCGACTATGTCCGCTACTAAAGCGAAGAACGGTTGCACAGCGCCCTCGGATATGTCGCGCCAAAGGACAAGCTGGAAGGCCGGGACAAGCAGATTTTCAAAGAGGGCGACAAAAAACTGGAAGCGGCTAGAGAGGCCAGACGGAAAAAACGGCTAAAGGAGAAGGAGCGCCCCGTCCTCCGTTGTTAAAAACCTAGAACTATAACTCTTTAACTTGAAAGTTGTTGAATAGGAGGCTTATTTGGTGATTCACTTGTTCTGCCTGTGGTTTCGGTTAAAATGAATATTTTAAAAAAAATAAAAATATTGTAATAAATATATATTTTATCATTTTATTATCTATTTTTTGAAGGAGAATTATCTTTATGAACATTGTAAATGTAATTTTAGGAATAGTAGTGCCTTGTTACAATGAAGAAAATGTATTGCCTTCTACTACTGAATCTCTAATAAAAATCCTAATAGAGTTGATTGAAAATGGAGATATTTCAAAAGATAGTTTTATTCTATTTGTGGATGATGGTAGCACAGATGAAACATGGCGAATTATAGAAAAATATCATAAGATTGATATCCATATGAAAGGAATTAAACTGGCGGCTAATGTCGGTCATCAGAAAGCATTGTTAGCCGGATTGATGGAGGCAAAAAATAAAACTGATTGTATAATATCAATCGATGCTGATTTGCAAGACGATACGTCAATTATAGTTGATATGGTCAATCAATATAAGATGGGAAATGAAATTGTATATGGTGTAAGGCATTCAAGGCGATACGATGGGTTTTTAAAAAAAAGTACAGCCTTGTTGTTTTATAAACTTTTAATTTTTATGGGTGTAAAAATTGTATATAACCATGCAGATTACCGTTTGGTTGGAAGGCGTGCTCTTGATGAATTATCAAATTATAGAGAGAGAAATCTTTTTTTAAGGGGGATTTTTCCGTCAATGGGATATCAAACTTCCCATGTTTTGTACAACCGTTTGCCAAGACTAGCAGGGGAAACAAAGTATTCATTTAAAAAAATGTTATCTCTTGCCTGGGATGGTATAACTTCGTTCAGTACTGTTCCTCTGAAAATTATTTCAGTGATGGGATTGATTTTATTTTTATTTTGTACATTAATGGCAATTTTAATATTTGGAGCAAAAATATTTGGACATACTGTTCCAGGGTGGGCTTCTACTACTTTGCCTTTGTATTTTTTGGGAGGCATTCAACTCCTAGCAATTGGAATAGTTGGTGAGTACTTAGGGAAAATTTATATTGAGGTTAAATCTCGTCCAAATTACATCATAGATAAGGTTCTTGAATGATGAAAAACCATAGTGAGTTCGATAATTTTGTGTCGCAATATAACAAAATTTTGGCAAATCAAGTAAAATTCTTTGACAACAATAGTAATTATTTTGCTGAATATAAAATTCTGGAAGTAGCTAGAAATTTACAAATAAAGCCTAAAACAATTCTTGATTTTGGTTGCGGAATTGGACGCAGTTTTGAATTTTTAAAAATAATTTATCCAGAATCACAATTGTATGGACTAGACAGTTCTGAAGAAAGTTTAAAGTATGCAAAATCAAAATATCCATTCGTACAGATATTAAAATCAGAAATAGTCCATAATTATAATCATTCATTTGATTTTGTTTTTGTGTCCAATGTTTTTCATCACATTAATCCAAGTGAGTATAATAACCAATTAGCCTTAATACACAGGCTTCTAAAAACTAATGGTGATTTAATTGTGTTTGAACATAACGAATACAACCCAGTAACAAATTATCTGGTTAGAAGCTGTCCATTTGATAAGAGTGCCAACTTGATAAAAAAAAATAAAATGGTAAAAATCATCAAAGAAGCTGGATTTTGTGTAAAAAAGGCATCTTATTCCCTGTTTTTTCCGGGCAAGCTAAAAATTTTGCGACCAATAGAAAAATATTTAGGTAAAATTCCGCTTGGCGGACAATATTATGTTTATGCAAAAAAGGTTTAAAAATTTAGGTATTCGATCGAAAATTTATTATTTTGTAAATTTTAGAAAAAAATATGGACAATAAATCACTAGTGTCCCAACGTTTAATTGAATAAATTCAACTGATTATCTGACTCGACTATTTCGCTTTTGTAGTTCAAAGCGGGAAGTAGTTGATTAATCGATGTTCTTTCAAAAACCGACACGCTCAGCACCTGTAGAATTGTGTAGAGACTGGCCGTCAACCCCAGGCGCTTCTTGAGAATGTCAACCAGCAGGTACACGGTTACCGCAATCCAGATTTGGGTCTTCACGGCGTTCTCGCTGGTGCCATAGAATGCCTTGATCCGCAGGTTCTGCTTGATCCACTTGAAGAACAGCTCCACCTTCCACCGGCTGCGGTAGAGTTGGGTGATAGTCAGGGCCGGCAGGGTAAAGTTGTTGCTGAGAAATACCAGAGTTTTGTCCGTCTCGGCATCGTGATATTTGATACGCCGCAGCTTCTCTGGATAAAATTTTGCCGACACGGGGCTGGTCAGAACGATCGTCTGGTCGCAGTGCAGGCCAGTGCTCCGGTCCACCGGCCCGGAATAGAGCCGGCGGAAGGACAAATTCTTTTTGGCCCGGATGACAAAGAAGGTTAGGGCTTTTGTCAGCTCGTAGAGCCGAAAGAAGTCGAGATAACCACGGTCCATGACGTAGAACGCGCCGACTTCCAGAACCAAGTCGTCCAGAACGTTGACGTCGTGCAGCTTGCCGTCGGAAATGTAGATGAAGGTCGGGATGCTGCCGCGAAGATCGAGCAGGGTATGCAGCTTGATCGCCCCCTTGGTCTGTCGGAACTGTGCCCAGGGAAAGACGGACAGGCACAGGTCGATGGTGGTGGCGTCCAGAGCATAGACCGTCTGGTCGAGTTCCACCCCGAAGTCTTCGTCCAGATAGAGTTTGCGGGCAACAGGTATCAGTGCATGGGCCAAGTCGGCGTAGATGCGCCAGTCGCGAACTTTGTTGGCGTTGGCCAGAGTGTTCCTCGACACCTGAGAGCGGATACCCATGTGGAAGAGCTTGTTGCTTTGAGCCCGCAGACAGGCTTCGATGTCGCGTAGACTTTCCCGAAAGGTCAACTGGGCAAAAGCCATGCAGAGAAACTGGTCGTGACAGGAGAAGTCCTTGACCTTGTAATTCCCCCGGTAGCGCTGGACGCATCGGCGGAAAGTGTGCAGGGGCAGATGTTCGAGGATCTGAGAAAAGACCAGCTTGCCAGCATACATAGAGCCTCTCCTGCGAGGGGATTATGGGACCCCAGACAGGATGAGCGAAGGTTCGAACAATTTTCAAGTAGGTGACAGGCATTTTGGTCATATTTTATAAGCAAAACAGCTAGTTGGGATATTTTTTGACTTCAACGTTGGGACACCAGTGACAATAAATTAAAGATTCCACTCGGTTCTTAAAAGTTGTAGTCTTTGAAATATTTCTTTTGGCTGTATCGAGGAGGTTGATCCTCTTTTTAAAACTAACCATGGTTCCTGCCAAAATATAACTCCGAAACTCTTAGTTTTTAAAATTGACTCCACCTCCTCGATATAATCTAATGGATTCATTTGTAAGTGGTGATAAAGAGAGCCAATAATTTTGGTTTCGGTAGAACGATTGTTTATTGATGGGTTTCTAAGATGTAGGACAATATATTTATTGTTTTCTGTAACTGATGGAAAAGTGTTTATACTTTTCCTTTGAGTAAAAAAGCTTCCAATGTTTGATTGAACTGAAATTGATTCATTTTTCACTATGTTTTTTACATCTAATAGAGTTGCGTCCTTGCTTGCAAAATAACTATTTAAGCCCCATATATTAAGGGAATAGGGGAAATGATATGGTGAAAAAACATATCCAAAAATAAGATGCACTAGAAGTAAAGAAACTATTACTTTATTTTTTTTGAAGCTTTTAAAAATTGAAGAATTTTTTGACATTGCGACAATTGTGGCTATTAAAAGGACAGTGCTAATTGTGGCATTGTGATATGCAAAAATGGCTCTTGGCATTGGGTTGGCGGAAAGTGCGTTTGCTGATATATCACCTATTGCAGGTAAGATCATAACCGGAGAAAACAGGGGGAGCATTAAGAATGGGAAAAATAGGCTTAATAGATAGGATATTGGTTTTAGTCGAAAAAACAAAAACTTTAAAGAAGTAAGGAAACCATCAATGCTTGGTTTTTCAATTTGATTTACGAGCCATGAATACCTGCTTAATTGTCCCATGTTTTCCATGAGCATTATATGTTTATCAAAGTTAGATAAAGCTGGCATAATTTTAAAAATTACTAAATATATATGCAAGAGGCCGTACATGCACACAAGAGATCCTTTTATGTATTCATTACTTCGTTTTATATACAAAACTCCAAATCCAAGAATTGCCAACCCAAAATGTTCTTTACAAAGAGATAAAGACAAAAGAGAAATAGTTAATATGGTGTAATTTTGGGTCTCGATAGCAATGAAAGTTAGTACAATTAAAGGTACTGCAATACTTATTTCATGAAAATCCCATTGAGCTGTATTGTTTATTCTAAAATCCAATAAATAAATTATCCCGAACAGTATCGATATATTTTTAGTGAATTTAAGAACTGATGCTAACTTAAAAATTAGAAAAGAACTGGTAGAAAGGGCAAGTGATTGAAAAAAAAGGAACCAAACTGGAGTTGGATATATTTTATATAACGGGGTAAAAATTGATATGATTGGAAAAAAATGTAATCCTAAGACGTTAATGTTGTTTTTAAACAAAAATGTATTCAAAAATGGGCTACCATTATTAATTCCCCAAATAGCCTGATCAAAAAGGCCAAGGTCATTAATGCTTGTTAGGTATGAAAAATGCCTAGAGACTGAAAAATTAAAATTAAAAACAAAATGGAAAAAAACCAAAAAAAAGTAGTAGTTTATTGAATTTGAGTTTAAGTGGTTCTTTGTTTTCGAAGCGATCGAGTTTATTTTATATTTCATTTTTTTCATTCAAAGTCTTTCTAATTAGTACTGTTGCTATATTATCTTGGTATGAAATTTCCCAACGATTTGTAAGAATTAAATAACGAATTAAGATTGAGTCAGTGTGATAAAAAATTAAATTAATGTTATATTTTTCTAGCAAAAATTCAGTAGATTTGTCTAGGTTTTTAATTCTTTTATAATCCTTAAAGATTTCCTGGCCATACATGTCTGCACGACCATCTATGAAAACAGGTTGGTGCGGGTGAAGTGCATAAATTGAAAAACCACCCCAAGAATAATCATTGAACATATTACCATTTGTTCGGTTTTTCGATAAAAAACTTATAGCTTTTACTGGGAATCTATCCTTTGGAAGAGGGATTAAATGTTCAAAAGCAATTTTGGTCTTAGGAAATGATTGCGAAGACATGCAAAGAAAAAAGATGCCTAAAATAAGTAAATAAAAAGGCCCAGTCCATTTTGAAAGAATGAGTTGATTTTGGCCTTTTTGCCTTTTGACAATTATCCTAGATAATATTGGGGCACTCCAGCTTTGAGTAGCTTTAGCCGAGAAGGGTGCTAGATAAAAGGCAGCAATGCTGATGTGGCGCTGATGAACCAATGCTGCGTTTATGAAAAAAATTAAAAATATGCGATCCCGCCAAGTAGTTGCCACGCAACGCTGGGAAAGTAGGAAGATTATAAAAAGCAAAAAATAGCGAAACAGCCATTGCTTTTGAAAATTTGGGGAAAGCCACTCATTGATGCCCTGTGCAAAAACCTTACTAGATACATGAAAAGGGAATAGATACAGGGAAAAGCCAAATGGATTGATCCCGGCGGTAGTGATTGACAAAAAAAAGACGAGGAGCAGTAGTTTATTTTTCTGTAGCCACACTTTTGATGCGGTTAAATTAGATGGGGAACAGGACTCCAAATAACTGCCGGCGAGGAACATTCCTTGGAGGACAATCCCTAAAATGAACCCGCCATGTAAGTTGGCCCACAAGGCAGAAATTAATGGTAGTAAAAATATTTTTTTATCGTTTTTTCTTAGAATAAAAAAAGATATTCCGCCAAGGATCCATGTGAAGATATGCGGCCGCGCTAGCAAGTGATTTAAAGAAAGAACGAATGCAAGACTAACAAAAATAACTGCAAGCCATTCGTTGGAATCTTCTTTAACCATTATGTATAAAAGCCAGAAACTCAATGACGTAACTAGGAAGAAAAATATGCAAACCCCAGGGAATCCGGCAAAATTATGCACGACTGCCATGACAATTTCGGACAGCCACTCGTGGGCAGTCCATGGTTTTCCTGCGGCTGTATGGGAAAATACGTCCGAAGTGAGAATGGTCCTCTCTGACAACATGCGCTGTCCAGCTGCAATATGCCAGTAGGTATCCCCGTCATTAAGAGCACGACCCCCACTGAACAGGACCAATACAATGAATGTGACAACGGCAAAAAGCCCGCCAATATCTGGCAGTAAACTAGCAGGGTGCCATTTGCGCATCATATCGGTGATTATTATTCAGGGGCCTGAAACGATTGGGTGCGCAATTGCTTGAGGCGATCCAGGTTCTGTTGGGCGCGCAGGTAAAAAGTGGGGCTGGTTTGCAATGCTTTGCGGAAGGATTGTTCCGCTTTGTCCCAAATTCCCTGGGTCATGTAAAGGTAGCCGATATTGTTGTAGGCTGCGGCCTTGCCGATGGAATTTTCGAATAGCTGCAAAGCCTCGGATTCCTGGTTGTTCAAAAGCAATGCCGTAGCCAGGTTGTTTTTGATACGCGCATTGTCACGTTCCATGGACAAAGCCCGGCTGAGATAAGAAATGGCTTCGGGATAACGTCCCTGCAAGGCCAGGTTGAATCCCAAATTGTTTTGGATGTTGGGATCGTCGGGCTGCAAGGAGAGTGCCTCGCGATACAGGGGCTCCGCCAATGCCAGATTGCCTTGGCCAAGCAGATCGTGAGCCATGGCCAATTCCGTCAAGGCCTCAGCGCTCTCCGGCTGTATATCCTTGGCCTGATATAGGAATTCCATGGCCTTTTCATATTCGCCGCGATCACGAGCTATGCGGCCCAGGCCAAGCAGGGCTCTGAAATTATCCGGATCTTCGTTTAAAACTCTTGTGAAGAGGTCCCGGGAACCGGCCATGTCTCCCTGACGGTACAGAACATCACCCAATCCCGCCATGGCCGGCCGGTAGTTGGGATCCTTTTGTAAGGCCGTCGCGAAGTGCAGACGTGCCAACTGAAGATTCCCCTGCCTGAAATAAGTACTGCCTTTCATGGTCAATTCATCAGAGGGCAGGGTGGCGAGTTGACTTTTCGACACATCGGTCTGAAGGCGGTCAGGGGTCGCCATTCTTGTAACTTGCTGCTGGAAAGGATCCTTTTTGGCACCGCAACCGGCGGTGGCAAAGGCGATTAAGACCAGAGGCAGAACGCAAACCTTCCCCAAATTCAATGCGCGCTGTGCATTCAAGGGTTTTCTCCTTTTTGGCATCCAGAGGCCATATCATGAATAAATGAAATTGTGCGCTCTTACTGTCCGGACATGGCCGGAAACAGGACCTGAATAATTCGTATCACACCAGGCCCAACCAAGACAACGAAGATGCCAGGAAAAATGAAAAAGACCAAGGGGAAAATAAGTTTGACTGTTGATTGCGCTGCTTTTTCCTCGGCTATTTGGCGACGTTTGATGCGCATGGCGTCGGAGTGCACCCGCAGTGCTTTGGCCAGGCTGGTCCCGAAACGGCTGGTCTGGATTAGAATGGTCATCAGGTTGTTGATTTCCGCAACGCCGGTGCGGGTGGCCATGTTCTTGAAACATTCCGGCCTGGCCTTGCCGGCGCGAATTTCGAGGTTGGTCAGGTTGAATTCATCACTTAAGTCTTTGCACAGGGGCTGCATTTCCTCTCCGACCCGGCGGAAAGTGAGATCCAGCCCCAGGCCGGCCTCGACGCATACCACCATCAAATCAAGGGCGTCGGGCAGGGCACGGGTAATTCGCGCCTGTCTTGCTCGAAGGAAAAAGCCCAAGATGATGTCAGGCAATCCGAACCCGATTACAAACATCAGCAAAAGAATGAGGAGGTTGTTAAGCGTGAAGGTGAAAAATAGCCTCGAAATTAAATAAACTAAAGGAACCAGGATTCCAAGTATGAATTTAGCTGCCAGAAAGTTATAAAATGCGGCATTTGACCGAAATCCTGCTTGTATCAGTCTTAAACGGTTGGGATTTTCAAGAGCATTGGGATTGGTGGATACGATAGGGTTGAGCGGCTGCAGAAAACGCGTTACGAAACTGGATGGTTCACTTTCCAAAAGTTTCGGCCTTGCCGCAAGCGCGGTGGGCTTGCTGGGTAACAGCTTTTCAAGGCGTTTTTCAGTTGCCCGCTCACGGAAAAAGGCATAGTAGATTCCAAAAATAATCAGGAAGGCCGCAAGGAAGGTCAATGCCAATGCGGCATAATAACTGATGTTTTCAACGGCCAGATAAAAGAAGTTTTTTATGGTAAGCATGGGCCGCCTCCTTAGAGCTCCACATCAACAATCCGGCGAATGACAAAAGCACCGATGATCTGCAAGACAACAGCACCCAGCAGCATATACTGGCCAATTTGCTCCTGCCAGAGAAGTGCAATGTAGTCGTGGTTGACAAAGTAGATGTAAATGAAAAGGACGATAGGCAGGCCGACCAAGACCATGGCGGACAAGCGTCCCTCGGCGGTCAATGCTTTGACCTGCCTCCGGAACTGAATGCGTTCCCTTATTAAACGGCTGATGTTGTCGAGGATTTCCGCAACGTTCCCGCCCGTTTCTCGCTGAATAAGAAGGGAGATGGCGAAAAATCGCAGGTCGGTACTCGGCACCCGTTCACACAGGTTCTCAAAGGCATCCTGAAAGGTGAGGCCAAGATTGATTTCGTCGACCGTAGCACCAAATTCGGACTTGATAGGATCCAGCATTTCGGTCCCGACCATGTCAAGTCCGGATGTCAAGGCATGCCCGGAACGTAAGGCTCTTGCCAACAAATCCAGGGCTTCGGGCAACTGCTCCTGGAACTTGGTGTAATAGCTGTTCTCGGCTATTTTCAGATAGCCGAAGGGCAGAGAGGCAAGAACAAGGCCGGCAAGGATCGCCATCAGAAAATGGGGTAGCAGTTTTAGGCCGAGAAAAAGGCCGATGAGGCCCAAAGCCGCCGTCAACACTAAAAAGGTTGTGGTGTTGAGGGGCAGGGTGGTCTTTAGCAACATCCGGTCCAGTTTGCTGATGCGTGGCATTTTCAGGGCGAGTTGATCGAAGCCGCCAACATCACGCAAAACCTTGTCCCGATAATTCTTGATTTTTTCCTGCCCGTGTTTGCCACCCGCGGAAATGTATAACAGGCGCTTTTTGATGGCTTGTTTTTCGGCCAGCTTACTTTCCGTCCAGCCTAGATAAAAAACGAAGACTAGGCAGAAAACGAACAGGAAAACCGAAGCCATTAAAAAGATGTCAAGTAGATTCATGGGGCCTCCCTGTCACATGGCTATAATAAATTTCCAATGCAACTCATTCAATTCGGTTGGTTGCTATTCGTATATTTTATGAGCAAAAAACAGATCTTCGGCAAGATCAATGCCGGCAACTTCGAGTTTTTCCGCAAACTTGGGCCTGATGCCCGTGGCGCGGAAATGACCGAGAACCCGGCCCTGCGGATCGATGCCTTTTTTCTCGAAAACGAAGATGTCCTGCAGGGTAATGATGTCGCCTTCCATACCGACGACTTCACTGATGGAGGTGATTTTGCGGGTACCGTCCGTCAGGCGGGATACCTGGACAATCATGTCCAGGGCGGATGATATCATGAAGCGCATGGCCTGTTCAGGCAAGTTGACACCCGTCATGAGAATCATGGATTCCAGACGGGTGAGGGAGTCCCGAGGCGAGTTGGCATGAATGGTGGTCAGAGACCCTTCATGACCGGTGTTCATGGCCTGCAGCATGTCGAAGGCCTCGGAGCCGCGCACCTCGCCGATGATGATGCGGTCGGGCCGCATGCGCAGGCTGTTTTTGACCAGATCCCGCTGTGTCACCAGGCCCGTGCCCTCGATACTGGCCGGGCGGGTTTCGAGGCGAACGACATGCTCCTGTTGCAGTTGAAGTTCTGCAGAGTCTTCGATGGTGACGATGCGCTCGTTGCCAGGGATAAATCCGGAAAGAATATTGAGCAGGGTTGTTTTACCCGAACCGGTACCGCCGGAAATCATGACATTGAGTTTGGCCTTGACCGATCCGGCCAGCAGGGTGGCAATATCCGGGGTCAGGGACTTGTAATTGACCAAGTCGTCCATCATCAGCGGATTGACGGAGAACCGCCGGATGGAAAGAACCGGCCCATCCAGGGCCAATGGTGGAATGATGGCATTGACACGGGAACCATCCGCCAGGCGAGCATCCACCATGGGGGAGGATTCATCGATTCGCCGACCGACACGGGAAATGATGCGGTCGATGATGTTCATCAAATGGGCATTGTCGATGAAGCGGGCATTGGTTTTTTCGAGCATCCCGCGACGTTCCACATAGATGTTGCGGTACGTGTTGCAGAGAATATCGGAAATGGAGGGATCCTTGAAAAACGGCTCGATGGGACCGAGACCGGTCAATTCATCCAGTATTTCAATGATCAGAGAAGTTTTTTCTTCCTCGTTGAGCAACACGCGTTCTTCGCTGAGAAAGTAATCGACAATCTTGCCGATTTGCCGCTTCACTTCATCGGCGCCCATGCCGTCCAGGGCCGAAAGGTTGGCTTCTTCGACAAATCGGCTGTGAATCTTGTGCTTGATTTCATAGAAAAACCCGTCCTTGCCGTTCTGACCGGGTTGGTACTGCGGTGTCGTATCTATCTTATTGTTATTGAACAAATCCTTAATCGCCATGGTCGCCTCCTAAATCGCTTTGCCGAACACACCGCGGATGCCCCGGTAGGATTCGGCTGCTGCGGGATCTTTGATTTTGTCAACGAAGTCAATGATATTTTTGGAAAAGGGCGAACCAGGGGCAAATTGCAATAAAGGGGTGCCCTTGTTGATGGAAGTCATGACCCCTTTGAAATCATTGGGAAACATCCAGAACACAGTCTTGCCAAGGTTTTTTTCGATATCGGAAATGGACAAGGTGCCCTGCTTCATATATCGATTCACGCAGATTTCCACATTCGCATCGGGAATTCCGGATTTTTTCATGCTTTGACACAGGCGCGAGGTGTTGCGAATCGATGGGACGGACATGTCGGTAATGACGAAAATTTTCTCCGAGGCCTTGAATGCCTGCAGGGTGCAGTCATTCAGAGACATGGAAGGGATATCAATAATGACGTGATCATAAATTTTACGTGCCAGGCTGAGGACGCCCGCAACATGCTCGCCGTTTATCTTTTTACTGTCATCGGGGTTGGCGGGAGCCGAAAGAAACTCCAGGTGGCTGCTGTGACGCGCCATGGCCGCCGATAGAAAGGAAGCATCGAGGCGATGAAAGTTGGCCACGATGTCGCTGATGGTTGTTTGCGGAACAAGATCCAGCAGGACCGCCGCATCTCCGGACTGAAAACTCATGTCGAGCAGAGCGGTGCGGGTACCTTTGCGTAGAGCCAATGCACAGGCGGCATTCACGGCAACCACGGAGGCTCCGAGCCCGCCTTTGCTGCTGATGAAACTGAATATGGAACCGCGGGCGATTTTGCCGGCATTGGCCAGACCGGCTCGAACTTCCTCGACGGCGTTAGCCAGAACCTGATCGTTGATGGGTGTGACCAAGTACTCGCTGACGCCGGCCTTCATGACCTGAACAATATGCTGAGGAAACTGATTGGCGGATACGACAAAAAAGGCCGCATTGGGGAAGTGGCCTCTCAGTGTATTCAAGCGACGGAATACGAGATCGCCCTCAGATGTATCGTCAATGATCAGAATGTCGGGTTGTTCCTTAACGGCAACAGGACCCTTCTCCGCAACGTTGTTGAACCATTGATAGGTTTCGACATTGGGAATGCCCTTCAACTTTTCCTGAAGGCTACTCGCCAAGCGATTATCCATAATCTCGAATGCTACTTTAAGCTTGCTCGGCATTGAAATTCTCCAAAAACAGGTGCTGGATAATCAATCAGACATTTAAGCATTAATGCGTCTCAAACCGTTGCCAGGCTCTTTGCAGCCTGGCAACAGTGCAATAAATTTCAATCTTCAATGCCAAATTCTATGATGTTGGTTTTGGTAGGTTTTTCTGCAAAGGTTTGGTTATATGTCTTCATGATTTCCTCAGCCGTAATTCCATCGATGCCTTCCGTATCCCGATCCGCATAACGGTAATCAGGGTAGGCGACCATCATGTCCCAACTGGCCTGGCTGAGCTGACCGAATTCCTCGTCGATATAGTAGGCTTCCTGCATGGTTGCACAACCCGACAGCAGGAGCGCGCTCAATAGTACCAAAGTGTATTTTTTCATGGCTTGCCTCCTGAAAATTCAAGTAATTAGGGAGCGGTAACCGGTTCATGCCCGAATTCGCCTTCCAGGCCGCCCATGGGGCCGGTACCCGGGGCCGGAGCGGCAAAGCTGTGCTGCTGGAACGCAGAGATGTTTTCAGGAGAGCGTCGACCCTCGAGGCGACCTTCCATGTAATATTCCCAGCGATTCGGTGTCTGCATGAACTCGCCGGGGAAGCGCAGGCTGCCTTCACGTACGGGCTTGACCAGGTGCGGTGTCACGGCGATGAGCAGATCGGTTTTTTCCTGTTGATAAGCCGTGCTCCGGAACAGGGAGCCGATGATGGGCAGGTTGCCAAGGCCGGGAACCTTGCTCACGGTTTGGCGCAAATTGTCCTGCAGGAGGCCGGCAAGGGCCAGGGTCTGGCCGTCATGCATCTGGACGGTGGTTTCCAATTTGCGGGTACTCAGGTTGGGAACCAGGATCTGGCCACCCTGGCCGGCAAAGGCCGCGGGGAAACTGGAGGTGGACACGATATCGCTGACACTCGGGGCCACCCGCAGGCTGATGCGGCCATCGCTCATGACCACGGGGGTGAAGCGGAGGGCCACGCCGAATTCACGGAATTCAATGGTGATGCCGTCATCGTTGGGCACCGGAATGGGGAATTCACCACCTGCGAGGAAGCTGGCTTCCTGCCCGCTCAGGGTAACCAGGCGCGGTTCCGCAAGGATGCGAGCGAGACCTTCATCTTCCAGGAACCGCAATGCCGAGGTGAAATTGTCCAGACGGAAGAAGATGTTGGCAGGAGTTGTTCCGGACAGGCCGGCAAAGTTCAGTAACAGACTGCCGGCATTGAAACCCTCAGGAGTGATGCCGTCAGCCCCACCCAGGTTGAATCCTCCGACACCGCCGATGATGTTCAAGTCCTGGCCCTGGTTGACCAATCCCAAGGCGGCCTGCCAGTTGCGACCGGAGGAGCGGGTAACTTCCGCAAACTTCACTTCCAGCATGACCTGCTGAATACCACCGACTCTAAGCAGATTAGTGATGCCTTGCCCTGATTTTCCGGTGCCTTCGTCGCTGGTTTTTGCTTCAGCTTTTTGAGGCATAAAAGTCTGGGTCAGACGGAGGACCTGCTCGACAACTTCAGGGCCGGACACTGTGCCGGATAAAACAACCCCGGTCTCAGAACTATAGACTTCTATTTTTTCGTTAGGAAAGAGTTCAAACAACTTCTTTTTCAATGGTGTCAGATCGAGCGTCACATTGACGTCGATGATTGCCCGCACTTGTCGTTGTGCTTCATCCCACACGGTAACTCTAGAAAAACCGATTGTTTTTCCAAGGTTATAAATACTGATTAAGTTAGGCCGAAGCGGTCTTGCACCAATAATGTCGGCATTGGAGATAAGAATCTTCATTCTCTGGCTGGGTTCGCGTATCTCCACCAGTTCGGAACCACCGATGTTGACTTCCAATGTGCGGTGTTCGATTTCTGCAGCGGCGATAACCGGGGTGCCCAGCAAAATCAGGCAGAGTATCCCCCACAAACACATGGCCGGATTGACGAGTCGGCGTGTTTTCATTGTGACCTCCCTTTCATCCCAATTTATTATTTAGATTGAAATCTGTATGACTCTGCCGGTTTTTCCCCTCGAATAACTTCGACTTCGAAACTCGAAGGAGCAGGGGCCGCAGGCCTGGGCCGAGCGACCGCCGGACGCGGAGCCGGGCGTCTTTCGACCACTCTTGGCGCAGGCGCCGGAGGTTCGAGGACTTCATCCAGCGGATTGCGCAGCACCAGTTGGATGGGGCCCTTATGGGTGGTCTGGGCCATTCTTTCCGCATCCTGGGGGGACAGTTCCAGGGTTACGGTGCGGACGATTTTCGGTTTTCCATCCTCGTTGTAGGTTTCCTGGGCAATGGCGAGGACTTCAACCTTTTCCAGAATGGTGCGGGCTCGCGAGGTGGGGCTTTGGCTGTCGATTTCGATGACATCGACGAAGGTATTGGGCATGATGAATCCGCCGACCCCAACCACCTCGTCAACGCGGATGGCCATGGCCCGCATGCCCGGCTTGATGGTGGCCACCAGGCCGGCACCCGAGCCCGGTGCGGCCAGTTCGGCGGCCCGGATGGGAGTGCCGGCAATCATTTTGGAAACGACCACGCGGCCTTCCACCTGGCTGATTTCGGAGAAAGCGCCTTGCGGGACATTGGCTTTCGGCCACTCCGCCAAGGCCAGATTGTCCGCAGAAAGACGGGTACCGATGTTGAGATTGGCCGCTGCAACCACGATTTTGGTCAGGGCCATTTGGCCCCTGGCTTCTTCCTGGGGAGCACTTGCTTTGGTGCTCATCCACCTGTTAACGAGGACAACAGCCAATACTCCAAATAGTACCGCCAGCCCCAGGGCGATTATGGTGCCATATTTCTTCATTCCGGCCTCCTTTGAATGGAAAATTGAAAAACATCGACTAAGAATTACCTTTTATGGCTATATTTAAATTCCAAGGCGAAAGTTGACGCCAGGAAAATTTTACCTTCTTTAAAATATATCACCACGAAAAACATAAATTGAAAAACCAAAAGCGATGGCGATGGCATATGGAAATCGGATGCCACTTTCGCCCTTACCGGCCTTGAATGGTTGGATATCTTTGAATAAATAATATTCCTTAAATCTCAGTGAAATATATGACAATAGAAATGTCATGCGTCCCGATACCACGAAATACATTAAACCAATAACCCCGCCAACGATTCCCATGTAAAGGAAGATTTGCAGGATATCTTTGGGACCCATAAGAGCTCCCAATGCAGCGAGTGCCTTGACGTCACCTGCGCCCATGCCTCCTAAAAGAAATATCGGAAGCAGCAACCCCAATCCTGAGACGGCACCCGTAAAGGCCCATACTACCCCCCCCCAACCAGAAATAACAGTATTGTACATCAGTGCAAGAATACAAAAAGGCAAGGTAATGTTGTTTGGAATTTTAGAAAATATTGCGTCAAAAGTACTTATAACAGCTAAATAAAAAGAGGCGAAAAGAATTGTCTGATTCGACAGGTTTGTAAAAAAAATAGAAATACACAAAACTACAGCTAATACCGTGATGGTGAAATTAAATATTTGCAAATATTGTCCTTCGTGCATTCGTTTCGCCTTAATTGGTGGTAGTGACGCATATAAGGGGTTTAAAAATATTATTATAAAATATTATAATTGAACCATCCTTGGGCTAAATATAGCCCAAGGATGGTCGTTGAAAAGCTACCTTTTCGAAATTACAGACGATTCTCAATGTTTTCGAAAGTTTCGTTAACCTTCTGACCCAAGTTAGTGATGGCGACAATCGCCACAACAATAATCAGCGCCAGCATAACAGCGTATTCCGTAGCCGTCGCCCCCTCTTCACTTACTACCAATTCCCTCATTTTCGACCAGAATTTGTTCATCTCCGTGCCTCCTTGTCATGGTGTTTGTTTCCGGAAAATCCCCTCTGACTTTCCAGAAAATATCGGGGGGAGTTCATTGTGTATCCCCGCGAAGGGTGAAATTGCCTGTGACTTTACCATTAAAAATGGGACTTGCAATAACCTCTAAAAAAAGAGCATGAAAAAAATTCAAAAAGTTGACAACTGGTGTTCCATGGTCGATAACTATCTCTTTTGATTTCAGAATATCCTGCTATCGCTTGCTGTCAAGAACATGGATAATGTTTGTGTTCGAACACGCGGATTCGGCCTTATAAAAAAACGCCCATAAAATCCGGGGGTATTCATAATCGATTGATTTAGTTGAGGAAAATTTGCCTTCAGAAGCGTGTATACTTAAGGGAAGTTTATTCCAGTATGTGCCATCGATAGAGGCAAAATTTTTGCGGCACGGCATGGAGAGATTGATATGAGAATAATTCGTTTCGGTTTGGTGGGGGGACTCAACACCCTGGTGGATTACGGAATCCTGAACCTGTTGGTATGGGTCTTCGCTATACAAAGCACCGCTGTGCTGGCCGTGGCGAATGCAGGGGCCTTCTTTGCCGCCAACCTGAACAGCTATTTTTGGAACAAGCGTTGGACCTTCAAGGACAGTCGGCACGGGACCGTGGGACAATATGCCCTTTTTCTGGGTGTATCCCTGGTAGGGTTGCTGGTGAATTCGGGCTTGATGTATGGAGTAATGCAAAGCGGAATTCTGGCCGACCGGGAATTTATCCTCAGGGCCAATTTCGCGAAGGCGGTCGCAACGGCGGGCAGCATGGCGTGGAACTATGTCGCTTACCATTATCTGGTGTTCTCCTCCAGGGAGAATCCCCACGAGAGCAGGCCTTGCCAAGAGGGGCCTGCGGTGGAGTCGCCGTCCGGCGGCGGGGATTCTCCGTAAACCATCGGTGTAATGCATAACAAGAAACTTTTGTAATAAGTATGTATCAGATAAAACGCAGTTTGTCATGTCAACTTTTTGTAAACCTCCAATTTTTTCCAGTGCGGGCAAAATCGGTTTCATGGTGATAAACCTGCTTGGAAATAAGGGTTTAGCTTGTTGTGGAGCTAAAAACTGAGATGCGCGGTGGAAATAGAAATATTTTAAGAAATTCTTTGGGCAACTAATTAAATAATAAAAATAGTTCTCGGGTCGTTGGCAATGGCTGGCCTTTTGGTTCAAAGTCTTTGGGTCGGAGATGAAGGCCGGCAAAGGAAAAGGCGTTTTTTGCCGCAGATGCACGCAGATGAACGCAGATAAGATCTCGAAAACACAGCCAAGTTTTACCACCCGCTACGCTCGAGGCACAGAGGACACAGAGGAAAAGCGGGAGAAAACCCTAAAAATCATGGTCTTGGGTTGAAACCATAAAACGATTCCAGGTTTTATCTGCGTAAATCTGCGAAATCTGCGTGAAGTCAAGGTCGAAGGCCTTTTAGTCGCAGATGGCCGCAGATGAACGCAGACAAGGCAAAAACAGGAAAATCTTTTTCTACCACCCGTTCGCTGCGCTCCCTCGAGGCACAGAGGACACAGCGGAAAAACAGGAGTAAAAACCATTAAAACTGGGTCTGGGTTTAAACCATCAAGCGGTTTTA
>Ga0334888_1000994_pt1 | contig 40289 bp, 33 predicted proteins | sample GraSluR1_MG_FD_207227 | JGI IMG/M metagenome (GOLD analysis project Ga0334888, IMG submission 207227) | Sludge microbial communities from methane-producing bioreactor in Wageningen University, Netherlands - Granular Sludge_3_08-R1 | ecosystem: Engineered > Bioreactor > Anaerobic > Unclassified ...
GTCTGTGGTGATGAGATTCTTCGTCCAAAACCCAATCCTGATGGAGTGATAAAGATACTTTCATATTTTTCCCTTTCTCCAGAAGAAGTGATCTATTTTGGAGATTCACCTTTAGATATTCAATCGGCTCATCAAGCTGGGGTAAAGGGAGCCCTGGTTTTATGGGATTCGATACACCAAGATGCTTTGGGTGGTGAAAAGCCGGATTTTATTTTTTTAGATATACCTTCATTGGAGAAGTGGGTTGAGCAATATTATGCTTGGATTGAATGAGTGAAAGGCATCATCGATAGGTTGGTGGTAAAAATCGAAGTGTTATTGATAGAAAAATATATTTAAAAATGATTGACAATCAGAAAGGTGGAGATGAAAGTGGTAGTTTGGGTTTGTGAGTCTTGTGGATTTGAAAAAGAAGGTCGTTGTAAGCCGCAAAAATGTTCCAACTGTGGTGGGAAAGGTTCTTTTATAAAAAAGGAGGGAAACCAAAAGAAGGAGGAATAAAGTTGGTTAAAGATTCTTTTTCACAGGTAAAAAAAAGAGATGGATCAATAGAACCTTTCACCATAAAAAAAATAATCCGAGCCATAGAGCAAGCGCTTCTTGCTACTGGTTTTTATCAACCGGGGAAGGCTGAAGGGTTAGCTCATGAAGTAATAGAAAACTTGAGTATCAATCGGGAAAGACCAATACCACTGGTTGAAGAAATTCAGGACGAAGTGGAAAGAGTTTTAATGAGCCACTCTTTACTACAGGTTGCAAAAGCCTATATCCTTTATCGTGAAAAACGAAGAGAAATTAGAGAAGCCAAGTGGAAATTATTTGGGATTCACGATGATTTAAAGCTGAGCTTTAATGCTATCCAAGTTCTAAAAGAACGGTATCTGGTTAAAAACGAAGAAGGCGAAGTTCAGGAAACTCCCAAGGCTATGATGAAGCGAGTAGCGAGGGCGGTGGCTGAAGCCGATCGTTTATATGGACAGGATGTTAGTGAGAGTTACGAAAAATTTTACCATCTGCTCACCTCCCTAGAGTTTTTACCGAATTCACCAACCTTGATGAATGCAGGAACCCCGCTGGGACAGCTTTCAGCTTGTTTTGTTCTTCCGGTTGAAGATTCAATTGAAGGCATTTTTAATACCCTGAGAGATATGGCTATCATTCATAAATCAGGAGGAGGTACTGGTTTTAATTTTTCTCAGCTTCGCCCCAAGGGAGATCGGGTTTCATCAACTGGCGGCAGAGCTTCGGGACCGGTTTCGTTTATGCGGATATTTGATACAGCTACCGATGTTGTGAAGCAAGGGGGTCGGAGACGTGGAGCCAATATGGGAATTCTTCGCTTCAACCATCCGGATGTCCGCGAGTTTATTAGAGCCAAGAATCAAGCAGGTTTTCTTGAAAACTTTAATCTATCGGTAGCCATTTCTGATGAAGAAATGGAAAGGGTACACCAGGGTGAAAAAATAGACTTGATTGACCCGCATTTAAGAAAAGCGGTATCAACGATTAACGCTCGAGAGCTATTTGATCTGATTGTTGAAAGTGCTTGGAAATCGGGAGAACCAGGTATAGTTTTTTTAGATGAAATCAATCGAAATAACCCCACTCCTTCTTTGGGGTCACTCGAAGCAACCAATCCTTGCGGAGAAGTTCCATTACTCCCCTATGAGTCTTGTAATTTAGGTTCCATAAATCTTTCCAAAATGAGTGCTGATGGAAAGATTGATTATCAAAAACTGCAAAGAGTTGTTTTTGATGCCGTCCATTTTTTAGATAATATCATTGATATCAACCGTTATCCCTTACCAATGGTTGAAAAAATAGTAAAAGCCAATCGAAAAATCGGTTTGGGGGTTATGGGATTTGCCGATTTGCTATGCAAGCTTGGCATTTCTTACCATTCAGAACAAGCTCTTCAAATCGCTGAGCAGCTCATAACTTTTATTACTTCTGAAGCGAAGATGGCTTCGAAAAAATTAGCAGAAAAAAGAGGTGTTTTTCCCAATTACCCAAAGAGCATCCCTGCTACCAAGAATTTACCTCTTCGAAATGCAACTTTGATTTCGATTGCTCCTACCGGAACAATTAGTCTGATTGCCGGATGTTCCAGTGGCATAGAACCGTATTTTGCCCTTATTTATCGACGTTATGTTTTAGAAAATACCGAGTTGATTGAAATTAATCCCTTACTGGAAGAAAAGCTAAAGGCCTTAAAAATTGAAGAGAAAATTCGAAAATCAATCTGGGAAAAAGGTTCTCTAAAAGATATTGATGGAATACCTGAACACCTTCATTCGCTTTTTCTTACTGCTCTTGAAATCCCTCCAACTTTTCAAGTCCAAATCCAGGCAGTATTTCAAAAACAAGTTGATAATGCAGTGTCTAAAACCATCAACCTTCCAAACGATGCCACCCTCGAAGATGTTGGTCAAGCCTATTTTTTGGCTCATCAACTCGGTTGTAAAGGAATAACAGTCTATCGTTATCAAAGTCGAGAAAGTCAAGTTTTATATTTAGGCTCCGGAGCAAAAGAATGTGAAAACTGTTAATTATGAATGGATGTAAATTTAATTAAGTAGTTTCATCCTTTCGGTTAAAAATGATAATTCCAATCAAAAGGCTTCCCAGAAGGTAAAATCCAACAATAATATAGGAAAAAATTAAAGAATTCCATTCGATAGTCTGATTCATTAAGTTTTGCCAGGAAAGTAAATGACGAGTTATCAGGAAAGGAGAAATAGGTTTAAAGACTTCAAGGTTTTGAACGACTGTTGAGGCTGCGGTAAAAATTAAGGTGAAAATTGGGCTGGCCAAAGAATGGCTCATAAAGGAAGAAAGACATAGAGCAATGGAAGCATAGGTGAGAATATAGAATGAAACGGTCAGGCCAGCTAAGATAAGCCTTAATATTGCTTCTTGGGCACTTAAGGTAAAAAAGCCAGCGCTCATGTTATTTAGTTCAACCGGTAGAACCACTGAACCACCTCCAAAAAGAAAGAAACCCAAGAGACTGGTAATCAATAAAGTGGAAAAAACAATAAAAAGTGAGTAGAGGATAATTAAACTTAATTTTCCTAAATAAATGCGAACGCGGGGGACTGGTCGGGTTAGAATCATACGGAGAGTCCCTTTAATCCGTTCACCGGCAATACTTTCACCAGCAATTAAAACCGCAACTACTGGTCCTACGACTGCTAAAGGATAGAGAGTTAAACCGGGGATGTAGAGACCACTTAATCGAAAACCAAGTTGCTTTAGAGGGAGAAGAGAAGGATTGTACCAAACGTTAATTCCAATCAGTATTCCCAATCCCCATAAGACGATTAGACCCCCATAAGTTCGATAATTTGCCCTGATTTTTTGTACTTCAGAACCAAGAATATTCATTGATCATCTCCTTCTATAGCTGCCAGAAAGGCTTCTTCCAAACTGAGTTGGTGACGGAATATTTCATAAATTAAAATGTTTCTTTTTGTGAGTTCTTGAATTATTTCAGGTATTTGATTACCTTCAAAATGGACCAGAATATATTTTTCCTGAGTTCGGTAGGGAATATTCTTTTCTTTTAAAAAACTGAGCAAAGCCTCGACCGGAGTTGCTTGAATGCTGAATAAAGAGTCAAATAAAAAGTCTTTTACATCAATGGTTTTTATTATTTTCCCCTTATTAATTATGGAAATACGATTACAAATTTTCTGAACTTCACTGAGGAGATGGGAAGAAAAGAATACAGTGAGTCCATGTTCTTGGTTGAGTTGGAGTATCAAATTTCGAATACTTTTCACACCCTGAGGATCGAGTCCAGAAGTCGGTTCGTCTAAAACGATGATCTTTGGTCGGGGAAGTAATGCTTGAGCAATTGATAATCTTCTCTTCTGCCCATTGGAATAGACTCCTACTGGTTTATTGATAATGGTTTCTATCCCAACCATGGATGAAACCGATTCAATTTCTGAATTGCTTACCCGAAAGTTGGAAAGCGAAGCAAGTAAGTGTAAATTTTCCCTTCCACTTAAATTATCATAAAATGATGGGATATCGATAACCCCACCCATCATTTGTTTAGCCTGATTTAAATGGGCTGGACAGAGATAGTTAAAAACTTGAAAAGTACCCCGAGAAGGGCGTACCAAACCGAATAAAATACGTATAGTGGTGGTTTTCCCAGAGCCGTTATTTCCCAGGAAACCAAAGACATCACCTTGATTGACCTCGAGAATAATATCCTTGAGGACTGTATTTTCACCATAGCTTTTGGTAATATGATTAAACTTAAGAGCTGGATATCCGAATGGAGTTCACTCCTTTCTTATCACAGAGTATTATATTCAAAAAAGGGGTTGAGAAGAAGGGTGTATTTGACGTGGGAGAGATATAAAAATTTTATTGTTGACATGGATGGAGTTATTTATCGGGGGAAATATCCTCTTCCCGGGAGTGATGATTTTTTTCGCTTTCTTCGGGAACGAAAATCAAAAATTGCCTTTTTTTCGAATAACTCCACCATAACCAAAGATCAATATGTCGATAAACTAAAAAAAATGGATATTTATGCAATCAAGGATGAAATTATTAGCTCCAGCTCGATAACTGCCTACTACATTGCAAAAGAAAATCCTCAATCCAAAGTGTTTTGTATTGGAGAGGAAGGAATCCGCGATGAATTAAAGAAAAATGGTATAAAAATTATTGATGATTCCTCCCGTGAGAAGGTTGATCTGGTTATAGTGGGGATGGATCGGCATTTTAATTTTGATAAACTGACCAAAGCGATGAGGCATGTTTTAAATGGTGCTCAGTTATATGGTACCAATCCTGATTTGACCTATCCAATGGAAGATGGATTAATACCTGGTTGCGGAGCAATTTTAGCCAGCATTGAAGCCTGTACAGATACCAAAGCCAAAGTATTTGGAAAACCACGACCAGAATCAATCCAATTTCTGTTGGAAATGACCGGTTTTTCTATTGGAGATACGATTTTAATTGGTGATCGTTTGGATACCGATATCGTTTTAGCTAAGCAACAGAATATTTTTTCAATTTTGGTTTTAACCGGAGTTCACCAGGGAGAAGATGTAAAGAAAACCGGTATCATTCCTGATATGATTGTTGAAAACCTCATTGAGTTAAAAAAGATTATGTTGATGAAAGGAGAAACTTAAGGTGTTGTTTGAAACTGGAATGGGGGTAGGTTGATATGGCCGAGATTAAAATTTACGATACAACCTTGCGAGATGGTTCTCAAATGGAGGGAATCAATTTCTCCGTTCAGGATAAAATCCAAATTGCTTTAAAGCTTGATGAATTAGGTATCCACTATATCGAGGGTGGTTGGCCGGGATCAAATCCTAAAGATATCGCTTTTTTTGAAAAAGCTCAAAAAATTTCTTTCCGCAATGCGAAAATATGTTCTTTTGGAAGCACCAGAAAGGCAGAGACCAAACCAGATCAAGATAAAAACCTTCGGCTTCTCCTTGAAGCCGGTTCGCCGGTTATTACGATATTCGGAAAATCATGGACCCTACACGTAAAGCGAGCTCTACGTACCACATTGGATGAAAATCTAAAGATGATTAATGATTCCATCAACTTCTTAAAGTCAGCAGGAAAAACGGTTTTTTTTGATGCCGAGCATTTTTTTGATGGGTATAAACAGGATCGGGATTACGCATTAAAAACCATAGAAGTCGCCTATAATGCCGGAGCTGATGCAATTATTCTTTGTGATACCAATGGTGGAGCGCTACCCTATGAAATAGAGCCTATTTTTTCACAAGTTATGTCTCAACTCCCGAAATCTTTTGAAATTGGGATGCATGCTCATAACGACGGTGGAGTTGCTGTAGCCAACAGCTTAGTTGCAATAAGCTGTGGAGCAAACCAAATTCAAGGAACTTTTAATGGATATGGAGAACGTTGTGGGAACGCCAATCTTTGCAGCATTATTCCCAATATGGTTTTAAAAATGGGGATTTCTTGTTTATCTGAAGAAAAATTAAAAAATTTGGTAGATGTTTCGCGATTCATTGACGAAACCGCAAATATGCGACCTAACCGTTATCAACCCTTCGTCGGTAAGAGTGCCTTTACTCACAAAGGAGGTATTCATGCCAGTGCAATCATGAGGGATCCGTTAACCTATGAACATATCATTCCAGACCTAGTGGGTAATCAAAGGCGAATTTTAGTTTCAGAGCAAGCTGGCAAGAGTAATATCCTTTATCGAGCTCATCAGGTAGGGGTTGATTTGCAACCCGATGATTCTCGGGTGACTTCCTTAATAGAGAAGATAAAAGAGTCTGAATCTTATGGATATCAGTATGAAGGAGCCGATGCTTCTTTTGAGATGATGCTCCGTGAAGCCTTAGGTGAAACCATGAATTTTTTCACCTTACAAGGATTTCGGGTAATCGTAGAAAAAAGAGGAGACGAAGGAGTGATTACCGAGGCAACCATTAAGCTAAATGTTGAAAACCAAATGGTTCATACTGCTGCAGAAGGCGATGGTCCAGTTCATGCTTTGGATAATGCTCTTCGGAAAGCTCTTGAGAATTTATATCCTCAGTTAAAAAGAATCCGTTTAAGCGATTACAAGGTTCGGGTCTTAAATGAAAAAGACGGAACTGCGGCTAAAATTCGGGTTTTAATACAGACAACCGATGGTAGCCATACTTGGGGAACGGTTGGTGTTTCAACCGACATAATAGAAGCGAGCTGGGAGGCTTTAGAAGATAGTGTAAAATATGGACTATGGCAAAAAACCAGAGAAGAAAAATAAAATCTAAAATAATTTATAAAGGATTTACCAAAATTAATGACGTTCATTTTGATTGGAACGTCAAAACGGATAATTTTTTTAATGGTTTTCCCGTTCCTCCCTTTGTGAGTTGGACAATTAATACCGATCGGATTAGCAGCTTTAATCGCAATATTCTCCAGCCAAACCAACAGATTGTATGGATTGGCAAAGACGATATTATTCAATTTTTAGAATGTTTTTATGCTGAATCTGAGTTGATACAAAACCATCAAAGCTATCATTTTTGTTCGTCATCTCACCCAGAATATCTTTATAAACTAAGCCATTCTGTCGATCTTTTAAATACAGTATTTGTTGTTTTGGGGCGTACCTTAGACGAACTTGACCTCATTAAATTGGTTATGATGCTAAACAAGAGGAAAAGAGTGTTTATTGGTCCGGAAGTTGGATTGATGTCAGAATTAGCTCGTTTACTTTTTTTTCCTTTTTATCCGGTCGAAACTAAAAATTGTCGTTTTTGGCATCATTCTGAGTTGTTGTATTTTCCACTACATTCCATGGGTCTCCCGATCAGAGATATGGTTGAAGGATGCGAAGAAGGCTTTTCATCTTATAGAGATGATGCAATGTTCACAGCTCAAATAGTTTATCAAATTCAATTAAAAGGGATTCAGAGGCTTTATTTTATTGTCAATTCCTATCCGGTTTATTCTCTTTTAAAAGCTCTGGAACCCTTATTAGAAGAAAGTTTGAATGGAGAAAATCAGTGCTTTAAAATTAAAATTATTACTCTTGAATCATTAAAGAGTAGTTATTTGGAACATATTTTATCCTGTGATGATCGAGATGTGTTTTTTGTTCTGAATCAAAGTAAATCAAGTCAGTGTCTTCAAGTCCCTATCAATTTTCCTCAAGAGGTAAAAGAGGATTCTTATTTAGGAAAAGAACTGCAATTTTTAGATAAACAATCCTTTTCCGACTATGATTCGGCAACTATCGAGGCTCTTCAATATCAAATCAAAAAAAATGAGTCATCCTTTATTCATTTACAATATCCTAAAAATGATTTATACACTTTAGGTTTGTTAGTAGCTTATTTCTACTATTTTGCTTGTTATAGTTCTTGGTTAAGAGGTTATGATGTTTTAAACGATCCGCCCTTCGCCGAATTCGATCGGTTGATTAGGAAATTTATAAAAAAAACTTAATGAGTGATCGTAAAAATAAAAAACCAGTTTAATTTCCTTAGGAGAGATCAATTCAATGTACCAAATTATTGGCGATTTACACATTCATTCTATAGTAAGCGGACATGCTTTTAGTACTGTTCGGGAAATAGCCCTGGTAGCACAACAAAAAAACTTACAATTTATTGGTTTAGCTGAACATGGGCCAAGTATGCCCGGTGGTCCTTCCCCAATATATTTCGAAGCTCGAGGTCATTTTCCTAAAAAAATCGATAATATCGAAGTTTTCTTTGGAGCTGAAATTGATATTTTGGATGAAAATTCAACTTTAGATTTAGACAGTCATAGTTTAAAAAAAATTGATTACGGAATTATATCATTTCATCCTCAAGTATATCGGGGAGAAATACGTTCTGACTATACATCAATCTTAATTAAAGCTTTGGAAAATCCTTATATCAATATTATCGCTCATCTGGGAAACCCCCGTTATCCAGTGGACTATCCGTTGATAGTGAAGAAGGCGATTGACTATAACAAAGTGATTGAAATTAATAATAGTTCCTTTCACATCAGCCGCAAGGGGAGCTTAGAGAACTGTAAAATGATTGCCCAAGAGATCAAGAAGCAAGGTGGTTATATTATCGTAACCAGCGATGCTCATTATTGTGATGAAGTCGGTGATTATCAGTTGTCCTTAGATTTGTTGGAAAGCATCAATTTCCCCAAGGAGTATATTATCAATGCATCTCCAAATATGTTTCAATCTTTTATGAATTCATTTCTTAAGATAAGAGGTAGAGAGCGATGAAAACAACTATAATTGATGGGAAAAAGGTTTCACAAGAAATTCGGGAAGAATTAAAACCACGGATTCAAAGTTTAACACAACAAGGCTTGAAACCGGGTTTGGCGGTTATTTTGGTTGGAGATGACCCCGCCAGCCAAGTATATGTCCGAAACAAAGAAAAAGCCTGTGAAAAACTGGGAATTTATTCCTTGAAACACCAGCTCCCTTCCACGACTGGTCAAACTGAACTCCTTCATCTCATTGATGAATTAAATAGCAATCCAGCCATCCATGGTATCCTCGTCCAATTGCCACTTCCCAAACATCTGGATGAAAAAAGGATTCTTTATCACATTAATCCACTCAAAGATGTTGATGGTTTTCACCCTTATAATTTAGGTCGTCTTATGATTGGTGATCCAATCTTTTTACCCTGTACGCCCTGGGGAGTTCAAGAGTTGTTATCTCGATACCAGATTGATATTTCGAGAAAACATGTAGTAATCGTTGGAAGAAGTAATATTGTTGGGAAACCGTTAGCTATGATGCTGGTTCAAAAAGCCAAGGCAGCCAACGCCACCGTAACCATTTGCCATACTGGAACTGAAAATCTTGCCCAACATACTCGAATGGCTGATATTTTGATTGCGGCTGCCGGTTCCCCTAAAATGATCACGGGAGAATTGATCCGAGAAGGAGCCGTGGTCATTGACGTAGGAATCAATAAAGTGGAATCCCAATTAGTCGGCGATGTTGATTTTGAGAGTGTTACGGATCGAGCTTCTTTTGTTACACCAGTTCCAGGTGGAGTGGGGCCAATGACGATTGCCATGTTGATGGCCAATACGGTTAAATCGGCAGAAAGAACCTTACAAAAATAATTTTATTTTAAAACTTCAATAAGCATTTTAATGATGTTTTTTATAAAGTTAAACTTTGGGTGTTGATGGATTCAAGTTCAACAAAAAAGCTCTTCAATAATATTTTAATGCCTAAAATACTTTATATGGGAGTGAGTCAAAAGAGTGACAAGAATAACCGTCCTTTCTGATACTCATATTCCTCAAAGAGCAAAAGATATTCCTCAAAGATTATGGGAAGAGATAAAACAAGCTGATTTAGTCCTACATGCCGGGGATGTGGTTACGCCCTTGGTTCTTGAAAACATAGCTCAATACACGCCCATTCGGGCAGTACGGGGGAATATGGATTCGGTTGAATTACAAACCGTTTTACCCGATCAGGATTTGGTTGAAATTGAAGGGGTTAAAATTGGGTTAGCTCATGGCCGAGGTGCCCCCAATCAAGTTAAGTTTTATGTTCAGTCACTTTTTGAAGGACAAGACTTACAGGTTTTAGTTTTTGGTCATTCCCATCGACCGGAATTAACCAAGGAGAATGGAGTATGGTATTTGAACCCAGGAAGTCCGACTGATAAAATTTTTACTCCCTATCTTTCCTATGCTCAGATGGAAGTTGATAAAGGATGCATTACTGAAATAAAAATTCTATCATTAACTTGAGGTGAATTAATGGCTGAAAAAATTTATTTAAACATCATCTGGCATATGCATCAACCCTATTACTATGATTCTTGCCAAGATATTTTTACCCTTCCTTGGGTCAGAACACATGCGACCAAAGACTATCTATTTATGGCGAAATTAGCTGATAGGTTTCCGCAAGTACGTATGACTTTTAACTTTACTCCGTCTCTTATAAAACAAATAAATCTCTATTTACAGGGAAAGACTGATTTAGTATGGAACCACTTTAAAAAAGAAGCTAAAAAACTCAGCAAAAAAGAAAAAGACTTCATTTTAGAGAATTTCTTCTTAGCCCCTTCACAAACCCAAACCAGCCATTTCCCTTTCTATGAAACCTTGAAAGAGAAAGCCAAACACAATATTCATAATTTCTCAACCCAGGATTGGCTCGATCTCCAAATTCTCTACCAGCTTCTTTGGTTTGATCCGATAACCATCAAAGATAATCCCGATTTGAGCGAGCTCATAAAACGAGGAAAGGAGTATACTGAAAAGGATAAAGCCATCATTAAACAAGTTACTTCAAAAATTATTGCTGAAATAATACCGATGTATAAAAAGTTACACGATAAAGGACAGATTGAAATTTCAACATCGCCTTTATACCATCCGATTATTCCATTATTGATCGATAATTGGGTTGCTAGTGAATCATCACCCGGAACCCACCTTCCCAGGTATCGTTTTCAATATATAGACGATGCTCAGAAGCAAATTCAAAAAGCCAAAGATGTTGCGGAGAGAATTTGGAAGACCGAAATTCGTGGAATTTGGCCTTCGGAGGGTTCAGTTAGCTCGGCAGCAGTGAGCTGTTTTGCTCAAAATGGTTTTTCCTGGACGGCAACTGGTGAAGAAGTCTTATTTCATACCTTAGGGTTACCCATTGAGAGAGATCAAAATGGTCTTTTAAATCAAGGTGAAAAACTCTATCAACCTTGGTTTTTCTCCAACGATAAAAACAATATAGCTATTTTTTTTCGTGACCGCCATCTTTCCGATTTGATTGGTTTTGCCTATCAACATCTTACTTTTGATGATGCAGTTAAGGATATGATTTCCAATTTAGAAAGAATTATGAACCGACTCCCTAACGGTTATAATCCAGTTTTATCTATAATTCTTGATGGGGAAAATGCCTGGGAGTATTATAATAATAATGGGTTTGATTTTCTCAATAATTTATATGAAGCCTTATCCCAACATTCCAGGATAACCACAACAACTCCCTCGGAATATTTAGCTCATTTTGACCAAAAACCCGCTCTCCATACTTTAGCACCCGGTTCCTGGATTTATGGTTCCTTAAATACCTGGATTGGACATGAAGAAAAGAATTGGGCTTGGGATCAGCTCTTCTTAGTCAGAAGATTATTGGCTGAAAAGGAAAAGGAGTTGGATGGGGAACGAAAGCAAGAAATTTTTAATATTTTGTATCAAGCAGAAGGAAGTGATTGGTTTTGGTGGCTAGGTCCAGACAATCCCTCGGTACAAAAAGAGGATTTTCGAAAGCAATTTTTATCTCTATTGGAAAAAATTTGTGATTTAATTGGCGAGAAATATCCTGGGGAGGGATAGCAGTGTTTAAAAATGAAGTGATAGCGATGATATTAGCTGGTGGAGAGGGGCGTCGGTTAAATATTCTTTCAGCTAAAAGGGCAAAACCAGCTGTTCCTTTTGGAGGGAAATACCGTATCATCGATTTTTGTTTAAGCAATTGTGTCAATTCGAGCATATATTGTGTGGGCGTTTTAACCCAATATAATCCCCGATCACTTCATGAGCATATCCGAATCGGGAAAGACTGGGACCTTGATCGACTCAATGGTGGAGTTTTTTTATTACAACCTTTTATTAGTGATGCTGATACCGATTGGTATCGAGGGACTGCTGATGCGATATATCAAAGTCTTCGTTTTATTCGAAATCGGGCTCCTGAGTTGGTACTCATTCTTTCTGGTGATCATGTTTATACTATGGATTACCGACATATGATTGAATTTCATAAGAAAAAAAAGGCTGATTTGACTTTAGCGGTCATGCAGGTTCCGATTGAGGAAGCTCATCGTTTTGGCATTATTACCATTGGCGCAGAAGGGGAAGTCGTCCGGTTTGATGAAAAACCCGAAGTTCCCAAAAGCAATTTAGTAAATATGGGAATTTATGTTTTTAACCGGAAAGTATTAGAAGAAGAAGTTGAAAAAGAAGCTTTACGTGAAGGGACTTCTTTTGATTTTGGTAGAGATATCATTCCTCGAATGATTCAAGATAAAAGAGTTTTTACCTATCCCTTTTCGGGGTATTGGAAAGATGTTGGCACTATTGATTCTTACTGGGAAGCCAACATGGAGTTATTGGGAGAAGAGAGTCCTTTAAAATTCAAGGAAATAAATTGGCCGGTTTATACTCCGGTTGCTGATCGGCCCCCGGTAAAATTTGGGCGCGATTCTCAGGTTGAAAACTGTATTATTGGGGAAGGAGCAATTATTAATGGAAAAGTAAGTCAGTCAGTCATATTTAATGGGGTATATGTGAGCGAAGGAGCGAGGATTGAAGGATCAATTTTAATGAATGATTGTTATATTGGAAAAAATTCTCAAATGGAGAGGGTAATTTTAGACAAAGGAGTTATTATCGGTGAAGGATCTTGGATTGGAGGGGGTCAAGTATTGAATGTGAATAAAAAGTATCCTGAGGTTTTATGGAGCGGAATAACCATTATCGGAAAAAATTCCCGAATTCCATCAGGATGTGAAATAGGGAAAAATTGCATTATTGGTGCAGATTTGGATGAAAATGATTTCCCATCGTTAATAGTTCTTAGTGGTGAGACCATAGAAAAACCATCGATGGAGGTTTAGTTATGAAAAAATTTTCTTTTTTACTGATGGTTTTGTTTTTTTTGGTGGTTGGTATTCAACCGGCTTTGGCTCAGATATATGAATTTCAAGTCAATTTAAACGAACAAACCTATCTTGACCTGTTACCAGTTTCGCCATTTGTAACCGTACTTCCTGATAAAGGTAACTTTGCAACCTACTTTATCGGCGATCCGATTTCCCTAGTTTATGAAGCACTTAAAACCGGTTATGTGAGCATATTGGATTATACCGAAGATGAAAGAGTCCGGATTTTAAAAAATAACGAACCAGTTTCACCGGGTACAAAAAAAAGTATTCAAGGTATTGTTACTGAACCAGAAGGAATGGAAAGATTCCTCATTCTTCTTTCCCCGCGGGTCATACCCGATCGTATCTTGGTTCAAGCCATGAACAATCCATCCCGAATGAAGGAAGTTGTTGGTGAAAATATTTATCTTAACCGGAGCATCATTCAGGTTGTTGAAAAGAGAAAAGAAGAGTCGGTTGTTATTCGCTTTCATTCCGTACCGGAATCAATTTTAAGCGGAAGAAACTTGAGAATTCGAATGGTCATGACAGATAAAAACAATAACCCTCTGGTTAATAGAAGGGTTCAGTGGTATGCCAGCCAGGGGAGCTTGGATTTTTACCAGACCTATACCAATACTGCTGGAGAATCAGAAGTTTGGTTTATGGCTCCATTTGTTTCGGAAGAAACTCAAATCCAAATACAAGCTACTTATGAAGGTGACACTGCCTATAGCCCTATGGACGGGACCGTAACCATCATAGTTCAACCAGAAAAGAAATCGAGTATTTTAGCTCTATCTCCAAAAGATTTTTTAGTTACGAGCGGTGAGAGCATGAGTTTCCAAGCCCGGTTAACCGATAGTGATGGGAATCCTCTTTCCGGACAAGCTTTGATATGGTCTTCCAGTGTTGGTCAATGGGAAAAAAGAATGACGTCAACAGTATTTGATGGAACCTCAGCTAATCTTTGGATAGCGCCTTCTTCAGTGGTAAAAACGCCAGTGGAATTGAAAGTAAACTTTAGAGGAGCAATGTATTATAGTGGATTTGAGGATAACTCAATTGGTTCGGTTGAGGGGGTCGAGATTGTATCCGGACGGGGTACCTATTTTATTGATTTTTCAAGCGGAAAACCCGAAACGAACTTCGAGGAAAGTATTTATCGTGGAGAAAATATCTCGGGATTCACTCAAAACCCTGCCTCGGTCCTTGCCATGAGGTCGGGCGAATATTTGAATGTAAAATTTCAAGCTCCAGAAGGATGGAGTAATGCAGCTTGCTTTATTTGGGGAAAATCGAGTGGAAGTGTGATTATTCATGTTCATCTCAACGATAATAAAGTTTTCACAGGAAACATTATTGGCGGTCAGATTTTCCCTTTTGAATTCCAATCTTTTCAATTAGATCAATTTTTAATTACAGGAGAAAATCAATTGCGAATTGAAGTACAAGCCCCAGATGGAAGTGCCTTCTTTGCCATCCAACGTTTATTACTGGTTTTTTAGAATTTATGAAGTTGGTATTGAATGAGTATCGATAAAATTTCATCTCCAAAAACGTTGATATTATTTTGTAGTTATAGATGAGAGTGAAAACCTGGCAATTGGCATGGTTCTTTATTATTTGGGAGCAATTGCACCCCGACAATTTTTTTACTTTTTGTAGAAGTTTGATTTTCAAAACAGCAAGCGGTTTGTAGAAAAGAATCCCAAGCCACTTGTGTAGTACCAGATGAGGATGAGGGTGAAAGCCCAGAATGAGATTCTGGTTGGTTGCTATAATTGAGTTAACTATAAAAACGTCATGGATTTTTAGAGTGGGATAATTTAAAAGAATATTTTTAATTACACCGAAAAGTAGGGTAGGTGGGTAATATAATGCCATTCAAAGAGAATTGGTGGGAAGAGTTTGATTCGATGCAGAAAGAAATGCAGCGCTTTATGGAGCATGTTTCTGGAAAGAAACCTCATTTCTTAGGACTTTCTGAAAAAGCTTGGGAACCTTTATGTGATGTTTTTGAAACCGATGATAATTTTATTGTTGTGGTAGATCTCGCCGGAGTATTGGTCAATGAAGTCGACTTGACTATTCAATCACGAAAATTAATACTTAAGGGTGTGAGAAAGGAAGTTCCTTCACCCCCCAAAAGGGATTATCATCAAATGGAAATTCCCTTTGGTCCTTTTCAACGAGAAATTGATCTTCCTGAAGAGGTTGATGGAGAGACCATCAATGCCCGATATCGGGAAGGGTTCCTCATAGTTGAATGCAAAAAGAAAAAAGTTATTACCGAACGGAGGATTCCTCTTGAGTAAGTGGGTGCTCTCAAAAATAAAAAATTTCGGTTTAAAAAGAGAATTTTCTCAAAAATATAAAGTTCATTATAAATATTTCAACCCATTTCTTGATAAGAATATTGTTTATTAGGAAAGGATCCGACATGGAAGGATATATTGACAACTGGTTTACACTTTCGGAAGAGCCTCCAGAGATTAAAGCTGACCAAAATGTGATTTCCGAATCCATTGATCAGGAAAAAAAAGGTTTTGATATTCCGGAAAAAATTGCCGTACTTCCTTTAGATGAAAATGTATTATTTCCTGAGCTGGTCATGCCTTGGGTAGTTCATGGAGAAAAGTGGGTTAAATTAGTTAACGATGCGGTTTTAGGAAATAAAATGATTGGAGTTTTAACACTCCGTACCAAAAAAGAAGATGGAGATAACACCGTTTCAGCTCAGGATTTTTATGATATCGGTGTTGTAGGGCGAATATCCCGTTTATTAAAGCTCCCAGAAGATGCTATTCAAATATTGGTGTTTGGTTTAAATAAGTTTCGCGTTGTTGAATGGATTCAATGGGATCCATACCCTATGGCAAAAATTGAAATAATAAAAGAAGAAGAAATTAAAACTGATGAAACTGAAGCTTTAGTCCGCAACATATTAACCCTTTTTCAGAAGGTCGTTGAACTTGCTCCATATCTCCCCAAAGAAATTTTTGTTGCTGCGATGAATATTAAACAACCCTCACGACTTGCCCATTTTGTAATTTCGAACCTGAATCTGGATGTAGAAAGCAAGCAAAATATTTTGTCAACCAACGAACTTATTGAGAAATTAAAAAAAGTAAATTATTATTTAACTCGAGAATTGGATATTCTCCAAATTGGCAGCAAGATTCAGACTCAAATTCAATCAGAGATGGCAAAAACTCAACGAGAATATTTCTTAAGAGAGCAGTTGAAAGCAATTCAACGTGAGCTTGGAGAAATGGATGAAAAAACCATTGAATTAAATGAATTGAAAGAAAAAATTGAAAAAGCCAAACTTCCACCAGAAGTTTTGAAAGAAGCCGAGAAAGAACTGGAACGATTATCGAGAATTCCACCAGTTTCAGCTGAATATCCAGTCATTCGTAACTATCTTGATTGGATAACCGAACTTCCTTGGAACATAAGAACCGAAGACAGTTTAGATCTTAAAAAAGCTGAAAAGGTATTAAATGAAGATCACTATGACTTGGAAAAAGTAAAAGAAAGAATTCTTGAATACTTGGCAGTAGGTCATTTGAAAAAAGATTTAAAAGGACCAATACTTTGTTTTGTTGGTCCCCCAGGAGTTGGAAAAACTTCATTAGGAAAATCGATTGCCCGGGCATTGGGAAGAAAATTCGTACGGATATCCTTAGGTGGAGTACGAGACGAAGCGGAAATAAGAGGCCATCGCCGAACCTACGTTGGAGCACTTCCGGGTCGGATTATTCAGGGAATCCGAAAAGCAGGAAGCAATAACCCGGTATTTATGTTAGACGAGGTTGATAAAATCGGTTTAGATTTTAGGGGAGATCCTTCTGCTGCTCTCCTCGAAGTTTTAGATCCTGAACAAAATTCAACTTTTGTTGATCATTATTTAGCAGTTCCATTTGACCTATCGAAGGTTATTTTTATCGCAACTGCGAATATTCTGGATACCATTCCTCCAGCTTTGTTGGATCGAATGGAACTCATCCGAATCCCTGGTTATACTGATCCGGAAAAAATTGCCATTGCTCGCAAATATTTAATACCCAAGCAGAGCAAAGAAAATGGAATCGAGGATCAAACGGTTACGATAAGTGATGAAATTTTAATTAAAATGATTCGAGAATACACTCGTGAAGCGGGAGTCAGAAATTTAGAAAGAACAATCGCCACGGTTTGCAGGAAAATTGCTAAAGACGTTGCTTCAGGGAAAAAAGGACCATTTGTAGTTGACGAAGAAAATCTTAGAAAATATTTAGGTAAAAGAATTTATTTTGATGAGGTCATGTCGGGAAAGGATCGAGTTGGAGTTGCCACCGGTTTAGCTTGGACTCAAACTGGTGGAGAAATCCTTTTTGTTGAGTCTTCGGTCCTCTCAGGAAAAGGAAACTTGATATTAACCGGTAATATGGGAGATATTATGCAAGAATCGGCTCGTATTGCACTATCTTGTGTTCGGGAACGAGCGAAAAAGTGGAAGATTGATGAGAAGTTTTACGAAAAACATGATATTCATGTTCATGTCCCCGCTGGCGCTATACCAAAAGATGGTCCATCAGCAGGAATAACCCTGGTTGTTTCAATGGTTTCTTCTCTTTCGCAAATACCAGTAAAGCATTCCATTGCTATGACTGGTGAAATAACCCTTACCGGAAAAGTGCTTCCTATTGGTGGAATAAAAGAAAAATCTTTAGCAGCCTATCGATCAGGGATTAAAGAAGTTGTTCTACCTCAAGAAAACGAAAATGATTTAGACGATATACCGGCAGATGTGAGAAAAAAAATGAAATATCATTTAGTTAAAACAATTGATGAAGTCCTTAAAATTACCTTAAAAAAATCACCCCGAATGGTTAAAAAGAAAAAAACTTCTTCTCTTCAAGAAAAATAATGGCTGATTGAATCAGCACAAAAACATTTTTTAGTTCTTATTCAATATAAACAGGTTTGAGAAAGAGGGAATATTAAAATGGAGAAATCTCGAGAAGAATTTTTGAAAAAACTCATTGAAACTCCTAGTCCATCGGGGTTCGAAGAACAGATTCAAAAAATATTTGAGGAAAGGGTTCAAGGTAAGGTTGACAAATTTTACAAAGATTACCACGGCAATGCCATTGGTGTTATTTATCCTGATGCTTCGTTTCGAGTTATGTTGGCAGGACATTGTGATGAAGTCGGCTTGATGGTGGAATTTATTAATGATCAGGGGTACATACATTTTTCCACTATTGGAGGAATCGATTCTCATGTTACCCCTGGAAAAAGAGTCATTATTCATAGCTCTCAAGGACCAGTTAAGGGAGTAATCGGAAAAAAGCCCATTCATTTGATGGAAGAAAAAGAACGTCAAAAAGTGATTAAATTTGAAGAGCAATGGATTGACGTGGGCGCAAAAAATAAGGAAGAACTCACCAAAATTGTACAAATTGGCGATCCAATCACCATGGATGTTGGTTTTGACCAATTACTTGGAAGTCGAGTTGTTGGTCGAGGATTCGATGATCGGGTGGGAGCTTTTATTGTTGCCGAGGTTCTTCGAATGGTTCAAAAAGAGAAGTTGCAATGTGGTGTATATGGTGTGAGTACAGTACAAGAAGAACTCGGTCTCAGGGGAGCAAGAACCAGCGCTTTCAGAATCGATCCTCATTTAGGAATCGCAATTGATGTGACCTTTGCTTCTGACTGTCCTGATATAGATAAGAGAAAGGTTGGAGACGTGTCTTTGGGCAAGGGCCCGGTCATTTCACGAGGTCCGAATATTAATCCCCATATTTTTCGAAAATTAATAGAGGTGGCAACCCAAAAAAACATTCCCTACCAAATACAAGCTGAATCACGTGCTACAGGGACCGACGCCAACAGCATTCAAATCAATCGCCAAGGAGTTGCTACCGGTTTGTTAGGCATTCCCAATCGATATATGCATACTCCTTCTGAGGTGATTGATTGTGATGATTTGGATGCAGCCATTCAATTATTGGCCGGATTCTTAGAAAACATTCATCCCGAGGAAAATTGGATACCTTAAAAATTTTTATATCACCGGATAGTTAATACAGAAAAAAGGATACAGTCGAAAAGATAAAGAGTTTGAAGAAGTTTGGAGGAAAGTCATGTCGGAACTGAGAAAAGATCCTGTTGTTGACCGGTGGGTCATTATTGCCAATGAAAGAAGTTTAAAACCCTATGATTTTGGAGTACATGGAGAAATACGAAAACCTGGTCCTTGTGTTTTTTGTGAAGGGATGGAAATGCACACTCCGAAGGAGGTTTTTTCCGTTCGAGATAAGCATACCGAGATAAATCAACCAGGTTGGAGAGTTCGGGTGGTCCCGAATAAATTTCCCGCTTTGCGGATTGAAGAACCCTTTGCCCATTGTATAGATGGAATTTGTGAATCTCTCAGTGGTTCAGGAGCACATGAAGTTATTATTGAAACTCCCGATCATTACTTAGAGCTTGGTGATCTTTCGGTGAAACATATTGCTGAAGTTATGTATGTTTATCGGGAAAGAATGTGCGATTTGGAAAGAGACCATCGTTTTCGTTATTGCATTATCTTTAAAAATCAAGGAGCTTTAGCGGGGGCTTCGATTCAACATGCTCACTCCCAGCTTATTGCTATTCCAGTGATTCCCAAAAGGGTGAAAGAGGAACTGCTTGGCGCTGATAAATATTATCAAGAAAAAGGTCATTGCATTTTTTGTGATATTGTTCAATACCACCAAAATAATAATCAAAGGATGATTATCGAAAACGAACAGTTTTTAGCGTTTGTTCCCTATGCTCCTCGATTTCCTTATGAAATTTGGATATTACCAAAAAAACACTCATCTCATTTTATGAAAATTGAAGACCAAGAATTAAATTATTTATCAGAAATATTGAAAAAATTACTGGTATCTATGAAAAAATCGCTGAATGATTCTCCCTATAATTTGATTCTTCATGCTGCTCCTTTTGAGCGAAAAGAAGAAAAATCATACCAGGATAGCTATCATTGGCATATGGAAATGTTGCCTACTATAACCAAGGTAGCTGGATTTGAATGGGGTACTGGGTTTTATATTAATCCAGTAATTCCCGAAAATGCAGCAGAAATTCTTAGAAAGAATATACCCATTAAGATTTAGTTCTTTTTAATTGAAATTCAGGGTACAGCTGTATAATAATAGGAATTCTCAGCAATTGGTCACAGATCCATAATGGTTTGATGGTGATGCATAGGAGGTGAGCCAGATGTCGATTCGATTTGCGCTCATTTTGGCCGGTGGGAAAGGGAATCACTTGAGTGTTTTATCAATAGAAAGAGCCAAAGCAGCTGTTCCCTTCGGAGGTTTTTATCGATTAATTGATTTTCCCTTAAGTAACTGTATTAATTCAGGTATCTATGACGTTGGTATTTTGACCCAGTACCAGCCGCGTTCGTTGATAGAGCACATTGGGGTTGGGCGTCCCTGGGACATGGACCGAAAAAAGGGTGGAATAGAGCTCCTTCAACCTTATTTAGGAAAAACCGTTGGAGGTTGGTATCGTGGAACTGGAGACGCTGTTTATCAGAATTTGAATATTATTAAGAGAAAAAAGTTGGATCATCTTTTAGTGCTTTCCGGTGACCACGCCTATATGATGGATTATAATTCTCTTATGGATTATCACCTGGATAATGATGCCGACGTTACCTTAGTAGTGACCCGGGTGAAAACTGAAGATCGGTCACGGTTTGGAATTTTAGAAATCGACGGTAAGAACCAAGTTATTGGTTTTGAAGAAAAACCATCACAGCCAAAAACCAATATTGCTTTCATGGGAATTTATATTTTTCGTTTAGAATTTTTAAATGAATGTTTACAAAAAAATGTCCAAGAATCGAAATATGATTTAGTCAACAATGTTATTATTGAAAATTTAAATTCTATTAAAATTCAAGCTTTTTTCTTTGATGGTTGTTGGTTTGATACTGGAACCATAAAGGCGTATTGGGAAGCAAATATGCATTTATTAGAGCCTCTTCCCTGTTTTAACTTATATGATCCGAATTGGGTAATTTATACCAATCGATCTCAAAATCCTCCTGCCAAGATTGGAAAGGGGGCTTTGGTCCAATCATCGATAATTGGTGAGGGGACTGTTATCCATGGCGAGGTGATCCATTCAGTTGTTTTTCCTGGAGCAGTAATTGAAAAAAATGTGAAAATTTACGATTCGATAATATTTAATGATTCAATAATTAAAGCTGGTTCAGTGGTGGAGAGAAGTATACTGGATAAAAATGTTATTGTGGGGGAGGATTCGATTATAGGAGCAGGAGATGATTACACTCCCAACCGACTTCGACCGGATATACTGAGTTGGGGTGTTAATTTGGTAGGTAAAAATTCTCAAATTCCTCTTCACTCCATAATTCCCCGAAATTGTTTAATTGGTATTAATGTCCCCACCAGTCGTTTTGGAAAAATTACTGAGCTGAAAAGTGGGTCAGTAATTATGGGATAGCGTGAGAAAAGAAATCTTGGAGGGAGGTTAGTTCTTTGATCCTTGGACTCTTGATTATAATTCTCATTTTGTATGGGCTCGTATTATTTTGGGTTTTGAATGAGCGTCTGAAAAGCATTTCATTGATGATACATAAAAATAATGAAAATTTAAAAAAAATGGAAGAAAAATTTTCTTTGTTGTTGAGTTTGACTGAGGAAAGGGGGAGTAAGAAAACATCAGTAGATGTAGAAGATTCTTTTTGTTTTGATGTATTTGAAGATCAAAAGGATGAATCAGATTCGAAAGGAGATATATGATGAAACGAAGATATTCAGTTTTTATAGTAAGTATCATTTTTATGATTGGTATTTTTTTGTTTTCTATCCAAAGCATAGCTCAAGAAAATTCAAGTGCTGAAGGTGCCGTTGAAGAAGCACAGAATATCGAAACACCAGTTACGAACGAACAAGTCGCCATTGCTGAAGTCAATGGAGAACCGGTTTATTTAGCTGAGTTAAAAGAAATTTGGGATACCATGCCAGAAAATTATCGAACCCAGTTTCCTGGCGGATTTAAAGATTTATTAGAACAATGGATACGTCAAGTTCTTTTGGTCCAAGAAGCGAAGAAACTTGGTTTGGCCGATGATCCAGATGTGAAGAAAAAAATTGAAAATGTAACCCAGCAGATCATGATTCAAGAATTTGTAACTCGAGAAATAATTGAAAAGGCTCTGGTTTCTGATGAAGAGATCGAAAAAGAATATTCATCAAATCCGACCCTTTATACCGAAGCAGAACAGGTAAAAGCCAGGCATATCATGGTGAATACGAAGGAAGAAGCCGATGTAGTTCAAAAGGAATTGAAAGAAGGGAAACCTTTTGAGCAAGTAGCCAAAGAGAAATCTCAGTCTCCTGATGCCCAAACTGGCGGAGAGATGGGTATGATACGCAAAGGCGATCTTGAGCCAGAGATGGAAAAGGTTTTATTTGATCTGGCTCCTGGCAATGTGAGCGAATCAATCGAAACCGATTATGGTATTCATGTTTTCTTAGTTGAAGATCATTTGCAGCCTCGGTTGAAAGACCTTGCTGAAGTAAAAGAAGAAATCCGTACCAAGCTGCTTCCCAAAGTTCAGCAAGAGGCATTTGAAAAAATGATCGAAGCTATGAAAAATAAATCAGAAATTGCCATTCTTGAAGAAAACCTTCCTAAAGAGGAAATACCCGAAGCTCCGGCAACTGATACCAACCCAGAAACAGCCACCCCTCCAACTGAATAATAAATTAAAGGATGGGATTCCTCCAAAGAAGTGCTTTACAACAGCGAATCCCATCCAGTAAAAAAGTAACCATTTTTACAGGCAGCGATAAACCCCTAATAAATTGCAAAAAATCCTGAATTCGGTTATATTGTTTAAGTATTTCTTGGATAGAGATAAAATAAGAAAGGGTATTTTCGAACTATCTTTCCAGCTCATCATTGCAGGCAGGTGACAATATGTTTGAATCATTAGGGAAAGTCTCTGAGTTAGGTTATCGCGAAGAAAAGATACTTGATTTTTGGCGAGAAAAAAAGATATTCCAGAAAAGCTATCAGCAACGAGAAGGAAACCAACGTTTTATTTTCTATGAAGGGCCGCCAACCACCAATGGATATCCTCATGCCGGCCATATTATTGGCAGGAGTATGAAAGATTTGATTCCCCGTTATAAAACCATGTGTGGTTATTATGTACCTCGCAAAGCTGGTTGGGATACCCATGGACTTCCTGTCGAATTAGAAGTAGAAAAAATGCTGGGATTTTCCGGGAAACAAGATATAGAAAATTATGGGATTGATCGTTTTAACCAGAAATGCCGAGAGAGTATCTGGAAATATATAAAAGAATGGGAAAAGATTACCGAACGCATGGGAATTTGGATGGATATGGACCATCCCTATGTAACTTGCGATAATGATTATATTGAAAGTCTTTGGTGGATTCTCAAGCAACTCTTTAATCAAAATCTTCTCTATCAAGGATATAAGGTTTTGCCTTATTGTTCACGATGTGGGACTTCTCTTTCCAGTCATGAAGTAGCCCAGGGTTATCAAGATGTGGTAGATCCGTCAATTTATCTTCTTTTTCAAATCCAGAATCGAGAGAATACCTTTTTCTTAGTTTGGACAACCACCCCCTGGACATTGGTAGCGAATGTTGCATTGGCAGTTGGTCAAGACCTCGATTATGTGGAAATTGAAGAAAAAGAGACTGGCAAACATCTCATCCTCAATCGGGAAAGTTTGCCAGCATTATTTCAACCCGATGCATATACTCTGATTAGAGAAATGAAGGGGAAAGAACTAATTGGCTTGTCCTATAATCCTCTAATGACCTTCTTGGCTGCGCCAAAAGGATATCAAGTTTATCACGGAGACTTTGTTTCAACTGAAGAAGGAACTGGAATTGTTCACATAGCTCCAGCTTTTGGAGAAGACGATATGAGGTTGGCTCAAACCTTTGATCTTCCTGTGCTCCATCCGGTGAAAGCTGATGGAACATATGATGAGAGCGTACCACTCTGGCACGGGCTTTGGGTTAAAGATGCTGATCCTTTGATCATAAAATATCTCCAATCCACCGGTCAGTTATACCGACAAGAAACCCATCGCCATACCTATCCCTTTTGTTGGCGTTGTGATACACCACTTTTGTATTATGCTAAGGGAAGCTGGTTTATTCGTTCTACAGCAGTTAAAGAAACTTTATTAGAAAATAATCTCAAAGTTCACTGGCATCCAGATCACATCCAAAGTGGCAGGTTTGGAAATTTCTTGGAGAACGTGGTTGATTGGGCTTTAAGCCGAGAACGATATTGGGGTACTCCTCTTAATATTTGGAAATGTGAAAGCTGTGGTTATCAAGAAGCTATAGGGTCAAGACAAGAGCTTATTCAGCGTGCCAATCAGCAAATCGATCAAATTGAGCTCCATCGGCCATATGTCGATGCCATAACCTTAACCTGTTCTCAGTGTGGGGGAGAGATGAGAAGAACGCTAGAGGTTCTTGATTGCTGGTTTGACTCGGGAGCGATGTTTGTAGCCCAAAATCACTATCCTTTTGAAAATCAAGAACGTTTTGCCAGCCTTTTTCCAGCTGATTTTATTTGCGAAGCTATCGATCAAACCCGGGGCTGGTTTTATAGCCTTCATGTTTTAGCCAGTATCCTTTTCCAAAGCCCAGCTTTTGAAAATTGTTTAGTAACTGAACTGGGACTGGATGAAAAAGGACAGAAAATGAGTAAGCATATCGGGAATGTGGTTAGTCCTTGGGAGCTGATATCTTCCTATGGTGCTGATGTCCTTCGTTGGTATGTTTTTTCCGTATCTCCACCCTGGGTGCCAAAACGATTTGGCAAGCAAACACTGGGAGAAGTTTATAGTAAATTTTTTACGACTTTTTGGAATGTTTTTCATTTCTTTGTTCTTTACGCCAATGCTGATGGTTTTGAACCGAAAGTGGAATTCGCTACTGAATTTAAAAACCGCAATGTACTCGACTGCTGGATTATTTCTCGTTTTGAAACCATGATTCAACAAGTTCGGGAATGGTTAGATGATTATGAAGTATCACGAGCTGCCAAAGTAATTGAAAATTTTGTAATAGAAGATTTAAGTAATTGGTACATTCGCCGCTCTCGACGTAGATTCTGGAAATCTGAATGGGATGATGACAAGCGAGCAGCTTATTATACTCTATATGAAATATTGTCTGGATTAGCAAAGGGAGTCGCTCCCTTTATACCTTTCGTTGCGGAAATGGTTTATGATAGCTTAAATAAAAATAATGGTCATCGAAAGGAGAGCGTCCATCTGGAAGATTATCCATCTTCTAATCCCTTACGGGTTGATCCCGATTTACTTCTTTTTATGGAAGTTGCTCGAAAAATTACCATATTAGGACGTTCGGTGCGGAATAAGGTGAATATTAAAATTAGACAGCCATTATCCAAGGCAATTTTAGTGATTCCCAATCAAAATGAACGCGAAGGAACGATGCAATTCGAAGATATCATTCAGGAAGAATTGAATGTTAAAGAAATACAATGGACAGCGAAACTTCCTGAAGGGATTGAACTGGTTTTAAAGCCTCGTTTTTCAGTTTTAGGTCCTAAACATGGTTCTAATGTGAAGGACGTAGCACGGGCTCTATCGCAGGTTGAACGTCAAACTGCTCTTCAACTTTTAGAAGAAGGACATTTATTTATTTTAGTATCAGGAGAAAAGGTGTTGATTGAACGACAAGAAGTTGATATTCTATTGAAAGCCAGTGGTTCGGTTTCGGTGGAAAGCATGGAGGGATATGCGGTCGTTCTTGATACTCAATTAAATAATATTCTATTGAGAGAGGGATATCTTCGAGATTTAGTTCATCAAATTCAGTTATTAAGAAAAGAAGCTGGGTTTGAAGTCGAGGATCGAATCCGAATTGGTGTAAATGATGGGACGAATCAAATAGCCAGAATTCTCATTCAAGAAAATGAACAATTCATTCAAGATGAAACCTTAGCCTATGAAATTTTATACGGAAATTCGCTCCGAAATGATTTTTCCCGCGAATTTTCATTTGGAGATTATTCTTTTAATCTGACTTTGGAGAGGTGAAAAAATGTGGAATGAGAAATCAGCACCCACTCTGGTGAGATCATTTTTTGGTTTCTTTTTACTTTGTTTGTTTCTTACGGCGATTTCTCCAGATGGTTTAGCATCCACATATCACACTGTTCAAGCTGGCGATAACTTATGGAGTATTTCAAGGCATTATAAAGTCCCCTTAGAAAGCTTAATGACAATGAATGCTTTGAATAAAAATTCAATATTAAAAATAGGACAAAAAATTTTAATTGAAAAAAGTCAAGAAGAAAGCAGCAAAGAAATCATTACTTACACAATATGTGCTGGAGATAATATTTGGTCCATTGCTAAAAAATATGGTGTTCCCCAGGAAAAAATCCTCAAAGACAACAATCTTACTGAGTGTTCAATATTAAGAATTGGCCAGAAAATTAAAATCACTGGATCTCAAAACCACCAAGGAACGACGCAAACTGCGAAGAATCAACCAGCGACCACTACTATTCAATCTTATGAAATCCGAAAAGGTGATTCTTTGTGGACCATCTCCAGGGTTTTTGGAGTTAGTATTAAGACCATTATGGCTGAGAATAATCTTTCTGAGAATTCGATTCTCCAAATTGGAATGAAATTGAAAATACCAACCCAACAAAATGAAGCACCTCAGGTTTTGGTCGCTCAAAATGACAAGAAAAACCAAACCACTGAAAAGGAAGGTTTTTATTATACAATCGCTTCGGGTGATACTCTATGGAATATTTCCCGGAAATATGGAGTGAGTGTTAATACTTTATTGAAAGTCAATAATTTGAAAAGTGCAGACCGTTTGCAAATTAATCAAAAAATATGGGTTTCATCCAGTGAAAAAAGGCCTTCATCGGGAGATACTTCTAATCAATACCAGATCTATCAAGTACAATCAGGTGATAGCCTCTGGTCCATAGCCCGACGTTATCGGGTATCGTTAGATCTATTGATGAATGTGAATGGGTTAAACCAGCAAAGCCGCTTAAGAATCGGTCAGCAGATCCGTATTCCGACCTATGTTTCTGATGGTTACGGTGAATCACAAAAAGGTTATATCTGGCCGGTTAGGGGACGAGTGAGTTCACCCTTTGGGATGAGGGGGGGACGAATGCATAAGGGTATTGATATCTGTGCTCCAGCCGGAACGATCATTCGAGCTGCTCAAAGCGGGGTAGTTACTTTTTCCGGTTCAAGTGGAAACTATGGACGAATGGTAATCATTACCCACGCCGATGGGCATCAGACTGTATATGCTCACAACAGTGTCAACTTAGTAACCAGAGGTCAGAGGGTTAATCAGAGCGATCCGATAGCACGAGTGGGTTCAACGGGCAATGCTACTGGTAATCACTGTCACTTTGAGATTCGTCAAAAAGGAACTGCAATTAACCCAATGAGTCAGCTGAGAAAATAATTGATGAATCGAAACCATGCTTTAGCAATGCTTAAAAAATATTTAAACAACCAGAATTTATTAAAACATTGTTTAGCCTGTGAAGCAATTATGAAGGACCTGGCACCTCTTTATAATCAAAACCTTGAAGAGTGGGCTTTGGTTGGACTACTGCACGATATAGATTATGAAATCACTAAAAATTGTCCCGAATCTCATGGTTTAGAAGGGGCTCGGATATTGAGTAAAGTTGGTTATTCCGATAACATTGTTGCTGCGTTACGTTCCCACAATCCTGCAACTGGCCATGTTCCGAATAGTATTTTAGAAAAGGCATTATTCGCGGTAGACCCAGTTAGTGGGTTTATTGTTGCCTGTACTCTGATACATCCCAATCGTTCGCTCAGCGAGTTGGATCTTGATTTTCTTATGAATCGCTTCAAAGAAAAAAGCTTTGCGCGAGGTGCCGACCGTAACCAAATCCAAAGCTGCAACAATCTGCAGTTAAGCTTGAATGAATTTTTATTGATTGCCTTGCAGGCTATGCAAAAAATATCACCTCAATTGGGTTTATAAGCCATATTTTTCCCTCACTTAAAATTTATACCCTCGTACTCTTGACAATCAGTTTATCAAGTTTTATACTTTTAAATGTCAAAGTCAAACAACATCAAAGAAAGGTATGGTGATTATTGTGAACCGTTTTGATCCTTTTCGTGATTTAACTCTTTTACAGGATAGGATAAATCGACTATTTGATGACAGTATGGTTCGACATGAAAGACAACCTTCACCGAATGAAGCTTGGGTTCCAATGGTAGACATAACCGAAGATGAGAATGAAATTGTTCTTTGGGTAGATCTACCAGGAGTAAGTCAAAAAGAGGTTGATATCATAATTAACGGTGATCAACTTACCCTAAAAGGTGAAAAGAAGTTTGACCAAACTAACCAGAGAAAATACTTACGAAGAGAAAGACTGGTGGGTCCTTTTTCAAGAACTTTTCAACTTAATTTACCGGTTGAAACCGAAGAAATATCGGCGGCTTATCGCAATGGGGTCTTAGAAATACATCTTCCCAAGCCGGCGGAATCAAAACCTCGGAAGGTTTCCATCCAGACTGAATAATCCTAATCAATCAGCTGTGAGGAGATTATGAGAGATAAGAAAAGAAGGGATGGTTAAAACCATCCCTTCTTTGTGTTAAGTAGTTTAAAAAAGAGAATTTCCGGTAAAGGGGATGAAATTTCAATGGAATTCAAAGACTACTACCAAATATTAGGTTTAAATAGAAAAGCCGATGAGAAAGAAATAAAGAAAACCTATCGTCGATTGGCTCGTAAGTATCATCCCGACCTCAATCCCGGAAACAAAGAATCCGAAAAACGCTTTAAAGAAATTAACGAAGCCTATGAAGTCCTGGGTGATCCAGAAAAGCGAAAAAGATACGATGAACTGGGATCGGCTTGGAATAGTTATGGGCAAAAAGATACTGAGCAATTTTGGAAAGATTACTATAACAAGTATGGATCGGGTGGAACCTCATACCAGCAAACCTATTCTACCAACTTTGAAGGAGGAGATTTTAGCGATTTTTTCCGAACATTTTTTGGTGATTTATTTGGAGGATCCAGTTCTCGAACCCATTCGACTCGTTTCCGATCTTCGAGGAAAAATGAATGGATAAACGGATATCCTCAGAAAGGTGAAGCAGAGCCTTCTTCCCATCCCATAGAAATTAATTTTATAGAGAGTGTTTTAGGAACGCGAAAGAATTTTCATCTTGAATTCGAAGAACCCTGTCCCCAATGTAGAGGCCAGAATCAAAACTGTACTACCTGTAATGGTCGAGGAATAGTCAGAAGAAAAAAAACCGTTGATGTAAGTATCCCCTCAGGAATTCAAGACGGAAGTAAATTAAGAGTACCTGGAGTGCTCAATGGGCGTGATTTATATTTAGTGGTTAAAATCCAACCCCATCCCTTTTTTAGGAGAGAAAAGCACGATATCCATCTTGACCTCCCATTAACTCTATACGAAGCTCTTTTGGGAACTGAAATTGAAGTGCCAACCGTTAATGGAAAAGTGAAAATGAAAATCCCTCCTGAAACCCAAAATGGAATGACTTTGCGGCTTCGAGGGCTGGGGATTAAGGATAGAAAAACTGGATCAGTAGGCGATCAATTGGTCAAAATTCGAGTTGTTTTGCCTACCCGTCTTGATGAAAAAGAAAGGAAATTATTTCAAGATTTATCGTCAATAAGGAAGGAAAATCCCCGATCTCATCTGTTCACATAAAGTCGATTAATAGGAATAGAGGAGGATGTATGTAAGATGGTAAAAAATAACCAAAAGGATGAATATTTCATAATCAGTGTGGTTGCTAAAATGACCAACCTGCATCCTCAAACTCTCCGGTATTATGAAAAAATGGGAATACTTAGACCTAATCGAAGTCAAGGAAATATCCGGTTGTATTCCTATCAAGATGTTGAAAGAGTGAGACAGATCAAAGCTTTAACTCAAGATATGGGAGTCAATTTAGCTGGAGTTGAAATAATCCTGAGATTAACTGAACAAATAGAAGCTATTCAAGGTCAATGGGAAAAAGAAAGAGAGAAAATGAGAAATCGAATCAAGGATTTAGAGGGAAGAATTTCGAAGGGTGGTGAGATTTTGTTATGAACTTTGAACAGTTTACCGAAAAAGCCAAAGAAGTCATTCATTTAGCTCAAAACATCTTATTAGAATATCATCACAATCAACTGGATGTAGAGCACATTCTTTTAGCTTTAGTTAAGCAGCCCGAGGGAATAACTGGCCAAATATTAGAACGTTGTCAAGTTTCTCCGGAAACCATTCAAAATGAATTGGAGACCTCTTTAGAAAAAAGACCCTCGGTTTATTTCCAAGCAAGCACTGAAGCTCAGATTTATATAACACCGCGAGCAAAATCGGTTTTAGACGGAGCGGTTGAAGAGGCCAAAAGGTTAAAAGATTCCTATGTTGGCGTGGAACATCTTTTAATTGCTGTGGCTAAAGAGGAAAGTGGTTTAAGCAATAAGATTTTAAAAAAATATAAGGTAGATGTTGAAAAAATATACCGAGCCCTACAAGAAATTCGAGGAAAAAGGAAAGTTGATGATCCTTATGCGGAGGGACGTTATATGGCCTTAGAAAAATATGGAAGAGATTTAACCCAATATGCTCAAGATGGGAAGCTAGACCCGGTAATCGGACGAGATATCGAAGTGAATAGAGTAATTCAAATATTAAGCCGACGGACCAAAAATAATCCAGTTCTTATTGGAGACCCTGGAGTAGGAAAAACAGCTATCGTAGAAGGTTTGGCACAAAAAATTGTCCAAGGGAATGTGCCAGAAAGTTTAAAAGGAAAACGTGTTATTATTCTTGATATGGGTTCTCTCTTGGCAGGTGCAAAATTCCGAGGAGAATTTGAGGAACGTTTGAAAGCTGTTTTAGAGGAAGTTCAAAAATCGGAAGGGAAAATAATTCTATTTATTGATGAACTGCACACCGTTGTGGGTGCTGGAGCAGCCGAAGGAGCCATTGATGCTGCGAACATCCTGAAACCTTTGTTAGCTCGAGGAGAGCTGCAAACAATAGGAGCTACTACTCTGGATGAGTATCGAAAATATATCGAGAAAGATGCAGCCTTGGAGAGGCGTTTTCAACCGGTTTTTGTAGGCGAGCCTAGTATTGAAGAAACCAAAAAAATCCTTCAAGGACTAAGGGATAAATATGAAGCCTACCATAAAGTGAAAATAGCAGATGATGCCCTTGATGCTGCGGCCGAATTATCGGCAAAATTTATTAACGATCGCTTCCTTCCTGATAAAGCAATTGATTTAATAGATGAAGCTGCTAGTAAAAAGCGTATTGATATCCAAAGTGTTCCACCAGAAATAAAGGATATGGAGCTTGAGCTGCAGAAAATGGCTCAAGAAGGGATGGCAGCAGTCCAGGCTCAAGAATACGAAAAAGCTGCTGCTTTGAGAGATCAAGCCGAAGCGCTTCGTCTTCGCTATCAAGAAACTCGGGATAAGTGGCTTCAAGAAAAACAAATGAGCGAGGTCGTTTCAGCTTCCGATATCGCTGAGGTGGTTTCTTCCTGGACTGGCATACCAACTACTCAACTGATGGAAAAGGAAAGAGAAAGGTTGCTTCGTATGGAAGAAGAGCTTCATCGGCGAGTAATTGGACAGGATGAAGCTCTTCATGCGGTTGCTGAAGCGATTCGACGATCCCGGGCGGGCATAACCGAAGGGAAAAGACCAATCGGCTCTTTTCTCTTTCTTGGACCTACCGGTGTTGGGAAAACTGAATTGGCAAAAGCTCTGGCGGAATTTATGTTCGGAAGCGATGATGCTTTGCTACGGATTGATATGTCAGAATATATGGAAAAACATACCGTATCCCGTTTAATTGGAGCACCTCCTGGTTATGTAGGATATGAAGAGGGTGGCCAACTGACCGAAATCGTGAGAAGACGCCCTTATCAAGTTATTCTTCTCGATGAAATAGAGAAAGCTCATCCCGATGTGTTTAATATCTTATTACAAATTTTGGATGACGGACGATTAACTGATGGACAAGGGAGAACGGTTGATTTTCGTAATACAGTTATTATTATGACTTCAAATTTAGGCAGCCAGGCATTCCGAAGTCTTTCCATTACTGAGTTAGCAGAATTTGAGAAATCGAAACAAGCAGTTCTTAAGGAAGTTGAAAGACATTTCAAGCCAGAGTTTATTAATCGTATTGATGAAATCATTGTGTTCAAACCCTTAACAGAAGAACAAATTCATCAAATTGTTGACATAATGATGTCTTACCTTGAAAAACGGCTTCAGGAACAAGGCTTGAGTATTGTTTTGGATGACCAAGTGAAGGACTTTTTAGCAAAAAATGGATATGATCCTGATTATGGTGCTCGTCCGTTACGACGATTAATCCAGAGAAAAATAGAAAGTCCATTAGCCAGTGAATTAATCCGTTGTACTTTCCAACCCGGACAAACCATACTGGTGAAAATGGGTTCAGATCAACAAATTCAGTTTTCTTGTGAATAGCAATAGGATTGATCGATTTAATTGAAGTATTCAATTGAGGAGAGAGGTTCCCAAATAACTTTTCTGGGTATTTTTGTTTATTGCTGTGCTTAAAGGTTAGACGTTCATGCCCCCTCACCTTCATCCTCTCCCACCAGGGGAGAGGAAAGAAAAGATAAAAGATGAGATCCTCACACCCTCATAAAGCGAGGTCTCAGGATAACCGATTAAAGAATTCATTTGATGGTATTTTCAGGATAGAAAGTCAGGATTGAGGCATATTGAAATCCAAGATTAATTCTGATTTTAAGAGATAAAAGTTTACCTCGGTTTATTTGATAAAATTAAATAAAAGATTTATAATATTGTCCGAATGTTTCAGAATACCATACGAAGGAGGGTAACACGTGGCCCAAACTGAAGTACCAGAAAAAGCAAATGTTTTAGAAATATCTCCGGAGCAGCTGAGTGAACTGGAGCTAATCTTAGGTGATTTTCAGGGAAAATCTGGTATGCTTATCCAGGCTCTTCATGCTGCCCAAAATCTTATTGGATATCTTCCTCCCCCAGTTTTAAGAATAGTAGCAAAAAAACTTGACTTACCACTGAGCGAAGTCTATGGAGTAGTTACTTTCTATCATTTTTTCTCCATGAAACCTCGGGGAAAGCACGTTATCCAGGTTTGTCTTGGAACTGCTTGCTACGTTCGAGGAGGGCAGGAAATTCTTACTCAACTTCAAAAGGAACTTTCTTTAGATATTGGAGAAATCACTGAAGATGGACTTTATTCCTTAGAAGTAATGAGATGTGCAGGAGCTTGTGGTTTGGCTCCGGTAGTTCGTATCGACAACGATGTTCATAAACGTGTCAATCCCTCTCAAATTACCAACATCCTTAAAAACTACCAATAATGAAAGAGTTAGCCTTGCATATCCTTGATATTATGGAAAATTCCATACGAGCCAATGCAAGCAAAATAAGCGTTTCTCTCGTTGAGGATAACCGCTTAAATCAGTTTATTCTCACTATTCAAGATAACGGGAAGGGAATGGATAAAGAGGTCCTCGCTCGAGTAAGAGATCCTTTCTTTACCGGTCAAAACAAAAAAGTGGGCATGGGTATTCCTCTTTTAGAACAACTGGCTTCGATGTGTGGTGGAAAACTTGATATTGTTTCCCGGCCTGGAAAAGGGACAACAATACAAGCTACCTTTCAAAGGAATCACATTGATCTTCCGCCTCTCGGCAATCTCCCTGAAACGCTTATGGTACTCTTTGCCTCTCATCCAGAAGTTGAAATCGAATATGAACATGTCAGGGATAATTGCCGTTGGTCTTTTAATACCAAAAGAATGTCTCAAGAGTTAGGTCTTCAAGGACCACAAGATATTTTTCCAGTTCTTCAAGGAATCAAAGAGTGGATACAATATCATGAAAACCAAATTCAGGAAGGAGTGTAGGGGGATGAAAATTACCAGTATTGAAGATTTAAAAAGGATTAAGGAAGAAGCTCAAAAAAATACTTTACTTCGGGAAGGCTCTGCTGATATAAAGATCGTGGTTTGCATGGGGACTTGTGGGATTGCTGCTGGTGCTCGTCAAGTGATGTCTTCACTTTTAGATGAAATTTCCAAAAGAAATTTAAAAAATGTCATTGTAACCCAAGCCGGGTGTATTGGTCTCTGTGACCGGGAACCCTTAATTAGCATAGAAAAAAGTGGAGAGAAAGTATTTTATGGGGATTTATCACCAGACAAAGCACGACAAATCATTTCTTCCCATGTGGTAAACGGTCAGATCGTTGGAGAATGGGTCGTACATACTGAACGATAGAACTCAATAGGAGGACAAACATTATGGCTGAGATGGAAAGAAGCCAGGTATTGCTATGTGCTGGAGCAGCATGTGTTTCTTCAGGCGCATTGCTGGTCAAAGACGCACTTATCCGTGAAATCCAGAAAAATGGATTAGAAAATGAAGTTCGATTGGTGGAAACCGGGTGTGTTGGGCCCTGCAATATGGGTCCTTTGGCGATCATCTATCCAGAAGGAGTTTTTTATCAGAAGTTAGTTCCCGAAGATGCTCAGGAAATTGTTGAAGAACATCTTTTAAAAGGAAGAGTAGTCAACCGGCTTCTTTTCCAAGGGTCAGAAGATGAGCGAAAGAAGTTTATTGAAGAAATTGATTTTTTTAAAAAGCAAGTTAAGATTGCCTTGCGAAATTGTGGTTTTATCAATCCTCTAAATATCCAAGAATACATTGCTCGAGATGGTTATCTTGCTTTAGGGAAAGTTTTATCGTTCATGACGCCCGAGGAAGTTATCGAGATGATTAAAAAATCCGGACTTCGTGGGCGAGGAGGAGCTGGTTTCCCAACTGGATTGAAGTGGGAATTTACCAGAAAAAGCCAGGCTACCCCAAAATATGTTATTTGTAATGCTGATGAAGGCGATCCCGGAGCGTTTATGGATCGGAGTATTTTAGAAGGCGATCCTCATTCAGTTCTTGAAGCCATGGCAATTGCTGGATATTCAATTGGTGCGAATCAAGGCTACGTTTATGTACGTGCTGAATACCCGCTGGCAATTGAACGACTTTCCATTGCAATTGACCAAGCTCGGGAGTTAGGGCTCCTAGGAAAAAACATTATGAATAGTGGGTTCGACTTCGATGTTGAGATTCGCATTGGAGCTGGAGCCTTTGTTTGTGGAGAAGAAACCGCATTAATAGCGTCGGTTGAAGGCCGACGTGGGATGCCCAGACCCAAACCGCCCTTCCCGGCTCAAAGTGGTTTATGGAATAAACCGACGGTCATCAACAATGTTGAAACTTGGGCAAACATTCCATCGATTATAAATAATGGTCCGGAATGGTTTGCTTCCATCGGAACCGGAAATAGTAAAGGAACCAAAGTATTTGCTCTTGCCGGTGATATAAACAATACAGGATTAGTAGAGATCCCAATGGGAATGACTCTTGGTGAAATTGTTTACGATCTGGGAGGAGGAATACGCGACGGAAAAAAATTCAAAGCTGCCCAAATTGGTGGACCATCAGGTGGGTGTATTCCCAAAGAATTCCTGAATGTAAAAATTGATTATGACTCATTGAAAGAATTAGGAGCTATTATGGGTTCTGGTGGCTTGATTGTCATGGATGAAGACACCTGCATGGTGGACTTGGCTCGGTATTTTTTAGAGTTTGTCCAAGATGAATCTTGTGGTAAGTGTACTCCCTGTCGAATTGGGACCAAGCGGATGTTAGAAATTTTACAACGAATCACCGAAGGTCACGGTCGCGAGGGGGACATTGAACTGTTAGAAGAATTGGCAGTTCAAATTAAAAACACCGCACTCTGCGGCTTAGGGCAAACAGCTCCCAATCCGGTTTTAAGCACTCTGAAGTATTTTCGCGAAGAATATGAAATGCATATTCGTGAAAAACGTTGTACTGCCGTCGTTTGTCGTTCTCTATTCCAATCTCCCTGTCAACATACCTGTCCTTTGGAAATTGATATACCCGGATATATTTCATTAATTAAAGAGGGTGAATATGTTGAAGCCCTCCGGGTTATTCGTGAATCCAATCCTTTGCCTTCAGTTTGTGGAAGGGTTTGCCATCGACCTTGTGAAACGAAATGTCGACGGGGTCAACTTGATGAACCGGCAGCGATTGATGATTTAAAACGATTTGTCGCCGATTATGCCATGAAGAATCATATCATGTTACCGGTCATAATGGACCGTAAACGAGATGAAACCGTTGCAATTGTTGGCTCAGGACCAGCTGGTTTAGCCTGTGCCTATTATTTGGCGAGGAAAGGATATACGGTTACTATCTATGAATCCTTACCGGTGGCGGGAGGAATGTTAGCTGCCGGTATTCCAGCCTATCGTCTGCCCCGAGAACCGCTCAACTGGGATATCGATCAAATTCGAGCCATGGGTGTTAAAATCCATTTAAATACAGCCATTGGCAAAGACATTTCATTGAAAGAATTACAGGAAAAGTTTGATGCTGTCTTTTTGGGAATTGGAGCATGGAAAAGCGCCCCTTTGGGAATCCCTGGAGAGCAGTTTGATGGAGTCGTCCCCGCCCTCGACCTCTTAAAAACCATCAATTTAGGAGGAACGATTGAAGTTCCTAAAAATGTGGTGGTCTTGGGTGGTGGAAATGCTGCCATGGATGCCGCTCGAACTCTTTTGAGACTGGGTTCTGAGCGAGTAAATATTGTTTATCGAAGAACTCATTCGGAGATGCCGGCTATCCCAGAAGAAATCGAAGATGCCGAGAAAGAAGGAATTATTTTCCATTACCTTATGGCTCCATTAGAAATAGTTGGAGATGAAAATGGAAAGGTCAAGGCGATTAAGTTACAGCGTATGCGTTTGGGTGAATTTGATCGAAGCGGCCGAAAAAGACCGACACCGATCGAAGGTGCCGAAATGATAATCGAATGTGATATGGTTATTCCAGCCGTGGGTCAAATGCCCGAAGTTGATAAGCTTGGTGATGGTTTACAATCCGACCGATGGGGAAATGTTACCGTCGATCATTATTCTCTTTCAACATCTCGTCCTGGTGTTTTTGCTGGAGGCGATATGATCGGAGCCGAAGCAACTGTTGTCAATGCTATGGCTTATGGAAAAAAAGCTGCTTATAGTATCCATCAATATCTCCGAGAGTTAAAAGGCGACGAAGAAGAAGAATATATTGCCGAACCGGAAAGAATGCGGGTTTTAGAAGAACCACCGGTTCTTCAAGAAATAAAGAGGGTTTATATATCTGAATTACCTGTGAAGGAACGAATCTGTAACTTTGCTGAAGTGAAGCTATGTATGAGTGAAGCTGATGCCAAACGAGAAGCAGAAAGATGCTTACGGTGTGACTTAGAAAAGAAGATGAAAAAGCTTCATCAACTAGTTGCTGTGGAGGAGGAAGAACAATGATCGAACCAGTAGGTGCTGAGTTGGTCTATTCCAAGGTTGATGAAATCATCGATCGATATAAAGAGGAAAAGACCCCATTGATGGCTATACTTGAGGATATTTCTCAGGTTTATGGTTATCTCCCTAAGGATATTCTTGAACGAGTATCCCATAAGACAGGTATCCCTTCTAGTAAAATTTACGGAGTGGCTACTTTTTATTCTTTTTTTGAAACCAAACCAGTAGGGAAGTATGTCATTCGAATCTGCAAAAATGCCCCCTGCCATGTTTTGGGCGCCACCGATGTTTTAGAAACCATAACGAGGGAATTAGGAGTAAAAGAAGGTGAAACCACCAAAGATGGTTTATTTACCCTTGAAGTTACCAGTTGTCTTGGAGTTTGTGGGGTCGCACCAGCTATGATGATTAATGATGTTACCTATGGAAACTTAAATACCGAACGTATTCGAGAAATATTTGCTCTTTACCGATGATCGAGAGGAGGGATTTTATCTATGCTTTTTCGTTCACACGTATTGGTTGAAATGACGAGTAGTTCGGTCGTGCTGGGCGCTGCTCAGATCCGAGAAAAATTTGAGAAGGAAATTGAACGGCTTGGTCTTTCTCAAGAAATCCGGATTCTTGACACCGGATCATTTGGAGCAGGTCTCCCTTCTCCTTTTGTGGTTATTTTTCCGGATAATGTTGTGTATGCTCCGATAAAACTTGATCAAGTCAAAATAATTGTCGAAGAGCATCTTCTCAAGGGTCGACCAGTCAAAGACTTTATGTATTCAGGTCGTACTGAAACCACTCCACAGGATTTTCGGCCTCTTTCTCCTTTAGCACAGGAGAAGCGGGTGGTTTTGAGGAATAGTGGTTATATCGATCCAACCAACATTGATGATTATATTGCACGGGACGGATATATGGCTTTAGGCAAAGTGTTATCGGGAACCCCTGAAGAAGCTATTCAAATAGTAAAGAATTCTGGATTGCTTGGAAGGGGTGGCGCTGGCTATCCAACCGGATTGAAGTGGGAATATACTCAAAAAGCCCAAGGAGATGAAAAGTATATCGTTTGTAATGCCGATGAGGGGGAACCGGGGACCTTTAAGGATCGTTTGATTCTTGAGGGAGATCCACATTCTATCTTAGAAGCGATGGCTATCGCCGGGTTTGCAGTAGGGGCTCACCAAGGGTATATTTATGTCCGCGGCGAATACCCGGAAAGCATCCGTCATTTGGAAATAGCCATTTCCCAGGCCTTGGATTATGGCCTCTTGGGTGACAACTTACTCAATTCGGGATTTTCTTTCCGAATTGACATTCGAAAGGGAGCAGGAGCCTATATATGTGGTGAAGAAACTGCGCTTTTGGAATCGATGGAAGGTGGTCGGGGAGAACCTCGAATCAAACCACCCTATCCTCCTCAAAAGGGTTTATGGGGAAAGCCAACGGTTATCAATAATGTTGAGACTTTTGCCAATATTCCCCCAATTTTTCTTAATGGACCAGAATGGTTTAAAAATATTGGGACACCAACCTGTCCAGGAACCAAGGTGTTTACTTTAACCGGGAATGTGATTAATCTGGGGCTTATTGAGGTTCCCATGGGAACCACCCTTCGAGAATTAGTCTATCAAGCAGGTGGGGGAATCAAAAACGGCCGTGAGCTTAAATTAATTCAAACCGGAGGTCCTTCTGGTGGGACGATGACTCCCGACTTGCTCGATGTTCCTATGGCTTTTGATACTCTTCCCCGTTATCAATCGGCGCTTGGCTCTGGTGCATTGACTGTTATTGATGATACCCATTGTATAGTCGATGTCGTTAAAAATTTCTGTGAGTTTTTTCTTCATGAATCCTGTGGGAAATGCACCCCCTGCCGAATTGGTAATAAAAGAATCGTTGAGATTTTAGAACGGATTTCATCAGGGAAGGGTATTGAAGAAGATTTGGAAAAACTAACATTTTTAGGTGAGCACATCAAACGAACATCCTTCTGTGGTTTGGGCCAAGCGGCACCAAACCCACTCCTTCGGTGTTTGGATTATTTCCGTGAGGAATTTGAGTCTCATGTCATTGAAAAACGGTGTCCGTTTAATGTTTGCCCAATGGAAAGTCCAAAAAAAATAAAATCATTGAAGGTCTGATTAAGAGAAAGGAGAGAAGAGAATGGCAAAAGTCATACAAAATAGAAGTGAAAAAGAATCTCCCGAAAAGCTGGTAACGATATTCATTGATGGAAGAGAATGTCAGGTCCCGGAAAATTTATCTCTTTTAGAAGCCTGCCGAATGGAAGGGTATCATATTCCAACCCTCTGTTACATGGATGGTCTTACCCCCTGGGGTGGATGCCGAATCTGTGTGGTTGAGGTAGAAGGCCAACCTAATCTGGTTGCTTCTTGTGTCACACCAATTCGGGAAGGAATGAAAGTTCTTACAGCTTCGAAGAAAGTTCGAGAAGCCCGCAGAGCCAATTTAGAGCTCATTTTGTCGAACCATCCTTTAGATTGCCAGCTTTGTGATCGAAACCAATCCTGTGATCTACAGAGCCTCTGTTATGAATTTGGTA